>ERZ761594.75-NODE-75-length-46130-cov-24.634813_pt1 | contig 46130 bp, 71 predicted proteins | sample MGYA00511036_ERZ761594 | MGnify/ENA primary metagenome ERZ761594 (study PRJEB28899, sample SAMN03785561) | bioreactor sludge metagenome | biome: EBPR Sludge; feature: EBPR Bioreactor; material: 0.22µm filtered reactor supernatant | place: Saint Lucia: Queensland... | reverse complement strand
TCGCCGCCGGAGTCCTTCTGGATGATCGAAATACGATGCGTGCCGCCGTCGTTGACGTACCCACCGAACGATGACAGCAACCGGGTAGTCGATACCGAACTGTCAAGGTCGCCAACCGTGCCGAGCGTGTTGCTGCTGTCAATCGACCGCTGCGTGAAGTCCGACGCCGTTTCCTCGTAGAAGAACACATGCGCCATGTCCGAGTTGTCGGTCATCACGATTGACAGCGGGATTGACGTGTTGCTGGTGTGAATGGCAACCTGGGCCGCCCACGATGATCCCTCGTAAATCCGGTGATACAGGTCGTTGTTACTGCTGTTCCGGTAGACGAGGATGACGTCGCCGTCAGAGCGGACTGCAAGCGCTATCCCGAAATCGCTGTGCGCGGTAGTGCTGGCGTCAGCAGACCCAATGTCCGTCGATTCCCAGGTATCCGTGCTGGTATCGAATCGACGCACCCGGACGGTGTTGGTCGCGGTGCGATACGCGACGTAGATGTACCCGTTCGATGTGTAGGGCACGTTGGCATCGTAGGAGTGGGCTGCGTTGGAATGACTGAGACTGTCGCTGCTGTCCTGCTCGGTCCACGTCACGCCGCCATCGGTGGACTTGTGGACTTCGATCAGCGACGCGGACGTGTTCAGGACAACGGCATACAGATTGTCCCCAACGGAAAACAGACTTCGGGCAACCCACCCCGAAGTCGTTCCGTTGATGTATCCGGTTCTGGCGTTGGAAATCGCCACGGGCTACCTCACAGTCGAGTTAGCCCTAGTAATCGAACGTGAACGTCGGCGCGGGGAACGTGATCGCCAGCGTGCCTGCCGTCGGTGCCAGCGCCGTGTCGAACGTCACGTACCCGACCAGGTAACTGGTTGAGTCCGTACCCGAATCGAGATAGACGACGGCGTGCTTGCCGTCGGTGAGCGTGACGGTGTTGACGGAGATGTCGCTGATCTCGACCTCGATCTGATCACCCGCGCCGTCGGACGTCACCGTGAACGTGACCGTCTGGCCGTCCGCTGCCCAGTTGGTGCCGGTGCGCTCGTTGGCGCGCGGCCCGTCGTCGATGAACTCGTCAGCGTCAACGTCCGGCGTGTACGCGGTCGCGCAGAGCATCGTGCGATACGTGCCTGAGTCGAGTTGGAGATTGCCGTTCAGGATGTTCTGAACGAACTTGCCGTAGACCTGAAATGTTCCTGTTGCCATTGGGGTGCCTTTCTATGGGCGGTTACGCATCGCTCGTGCGATTGGTGACGCCGTCGATGGCGACCACGGGATCGTCGAGGTAGAGGAATGTGGTGACGCCGGTTTCTTCGTCGGTGATCTCAACGTCGCTGATGTATTCGACTCCGACGTCAAGGGCAAGCGTTTCAGCGCTTGTCAGTATTTCGAAGAGAATCCCGTCGCCGGGGTCACCACCATTGAGGTCCAATCCGTCTGCATCGGTAACGTCACCCTCCGAATCAATGGTTATGAAGTGTTTGATCACCGCCGTCGCATCAGTAGTGTCGGTGTTTGGGTCGGTGACTTCCGTCTTGTAGGTGGTCCTAACCGTCGTGCCATTCAGGCTCTTGGGTCCTCCACCGGACGCGGCAAAGGTCAGTCGGTAAAAATCTGGATAATCGTCGCCGCGTATGATCGTTCGGGTTGCCACGTTACTCGCCTACCTCTCTGGTCAGGGTGATGCCGGTCAATGGTTCGCGGGTCAGGTCAAGGGTGTTGGTGATCGCCTCCCGCTCGACGGTCACGCTGTCGTCAATTGCGTTGCGGTTGATCTGGATGGACGGCTCTACGGCCTCGCGCGTCAGGTTCATCTACTTGCCGAGCGCATTCTGTGCCCACGAGAGCACCGCGATCAGACCGGAGAGTAACGCGGCCTTGCCGAGTGTTTCCGCGTTGTCTGTGTTGAAGATGACTGCGTTGCCGTCCGCTGTTGTGAATTGGCCGGTTGCAATCAGGGCGAGCGTCGTGCCGACGATTGCCTGAATGAATGTCCGACCTGCGCGATAGGTTGCTTCCCGCCAGTTGCTTTTGTTCATGCTGCACCCAATTCTTTGATCGGACCGCTGCCGGTCTTCCAATATGTCTTGCCGTTGCTGAACCGGAAATACTGCCGGTCATCAAAGTGCCGAACCTCCACGAGTTGCGGGTATTGCCCGGACTCGTTGCCGTCAGCCAGCCATTTCCTGCTGACCGGACCGACCTCGTTGTAGGCGTAGTTCTTGCCGTCATCACCGACGACACGCCCAAACAGCATCCGGGCGATTCCGTAATCCATCCCATCGGGATATGTGTCTGGCACGTTGCCACCTCCAAACCCGGCGAGTACCCGGATCGCGTCCCGCATCGGCCCGTTGCCATTGCGGTCGATATTGCCTTCGTCGAGGAGTTCTCTTGGGCATCTCTTGTTGTCGTCACTTGCCTTCTGGTGCGGGAAGTAGCGATCAGCACTAAACCGCTCTGGTCCACCGGTGCCGTAGTCCCAGCGGGGATCACCAATCAGAATTGATGCCCATGTGGCACAGGCAACTTGCTTGGCACGGAGCCAGAGCGCGGGGTATTCCGTCTTGTTGACGCAGAGTTCCATCGCGATGGATCCCCACGCGCCCCAATCTGTCCAGTAGTTGTCAGCACCGTCGCCTGCGTGAAAGCCAACCTCGTCAAATGGGAGCATTTGGTAGACCGTCAGGTTCTCGTCAACCGTCAGGTGATAGGACACCCCATCGGCACCACCGCCATTGACGACATAGTTGGCATGCATGAGAGCGCCAGCCGCATCATTGGGGTTGCCTGTACCGTGCTGAAGCAATGCCCATTGCAGACCCGGATTGAGCTTCCACCCAGGTCGATTTCGGTTCGACCACGGAGCCATGTGACGGACGATGTTCAACTGGTCGGGTCGAATCTGTGTCAGTTCTGAAACAGTGTTGGCCACCTATCCCACCTGCCCTCTCATGTAGCGGCTTCGCTCGTTCGCGAGAAACCGCAGCGCGTACTCGAAGTCGTCGCCGCGAAACGGGATCACTTTGCGCTGGTCAGGCAGAAACACCGTGACCGGGATCCCCCACTCCGGCTTGTAGCCCTGATCCTGGCTGTAGCTATCGTGAGTTTTGTAGGTTCCCGACCGCAGGTAGACGCAACTGCCACCCTTCCGCGTCTGCTTGTGCATATCGTTGAAGTGGAAATGGCCTAAACAGATCACGTCCGCGTTTTGCCACTCTGGCCAATCGCCGAACATGACCCGCTGCGCATTGGTCGTGTTGAGCCGCGAGTTGCCCCGGTAGGTGTGCTTGACGGCGATCACGTATTCGATCTGCCCGACCGTCAGGAATACCGTGCCGCCCGCTTCCCGGAAATACGGGACGTCAAGACGGCGGGCAATGGTGGCCGTGTGGTTCGTCGCGCCCATCTTCATCAGCATGGCGTCGTGGTTGCCGTCGAGAACCGCCAGCCACTTGTCCCGGCACGTCTCCATGAGCGTCACGGCCATGTCGTCCTGGAGGTCGCGGTCCCCGACCGACCCGACGCCCATCAGCGACCCGATCCACTTCGCGTCCTTGGTCGTGCCCTCAACGATGTCGCCCATGTGGATCACGTCCAGCCCATCGGCGTCGCGGATCATCGCCATATGCGTGTCGATCAGGTCCGTATCGACGAACGCTGCGCCCACGTGCCAGTCGCCCGAGAAGGCCACCGCGCGCGGCAGCATGGCGTCGTAGACCTTCCGTACCTGGGATTCGGTCGGCGACAGCGTGTGGGCAATCTCGGACATGCGGTGCGCGTTGCGGAAGATCGCGCGCATCAGTTCCGGCGTCGCGCCCACGTCACCAATCCGGGCAATCAGGTCCGCGATGTCGTCCGGCAGATCGGGCTCAACCGGCGTCTCGGCCGCGGTCGTGAACGTCTTTGATCGCCGTTCCATTTCGATCTCGCCGGACGTCGGGAGGTTGTCGTGCGCGCGCCGGTTGGATATGGACGCCTTGCCCCGATCCGGATACCGGGCCATGACCTCGTCGTCTGTCGGCAGCGATCCCGTCTCCGGGTCGACCGTGTTCAGGAACGCGATCTCTTCCGCCGTCCAGCGGGTGTACGAGCGGCGATTGCCTTTGGGCATCAGGCGACCCGTCCGTTCCGCAAACCGCCGTCCCGCTTCCGTATCCCCGCCAGATCGTCAACCAATCCCACGACCGGAATGCCGAGCGCTTTTGCGTGACTCATCTCGATATCCGCGCCGGGCGATTGGGCGTAGCAGAGCACGACGTCGCACGTCGCCAGTTCGGACAGGCACCAGGCAATCCAGTAGTCGTAGCCGAGTTCAGCGCCGTGATACCGCTCGTGCGCGTAATCGACGTGATAGCCGACACAGTGCGGAACGACGGGGAAATGTCCCGCGCGCGCAACGTCCGCGCCGTTCCGGATAGCAATGGCGATGTTGCGCTCAATCTCTTTCTGCGTTGGGGCCGAATAGGGGCCGGAGACGAAAACTCTCAGGGATTCACTCACTAGAAGAACCACTCCCGTATGCGGTTGATCAGGACAAGCGCGCCGCCGGAACCGGCCAGCGATAGCAGGGCGGCTACCCGTTTTGGGCCGAGCGCCCACTTTCCAGCGGCCAGCACCTTCGCGCCGGTCTGGATGTTTGCGATGTCGGCGTCGGTCAGGCGTTGCGCGGGGGACGATTCGAGGGTGCCGATCCGTTCGCCCATACGCTGAAACCCGTGATCGATCTTCGCGCTCAGGGCAGACATGTCCTCGCGAATCTGGTTCTGCGCGTCCATGACCGCACTCACTATTCGTTGTTCCTGGGTTCCGGTCATGCGCGATTCCTTCTTCGCTGCCCGCCGTCTCTGTCCCCATACGGGGATAGAGTAGCACGGGGTATCATCAATACCCTCTGATGGTGTATGTCCACTGGTAGGTCGTCCCCGTCACCAGCGCGGTCGTGGCTCGTGCCAGCGTGAATCCTGTTGCCGTTCGGCTGGTTGCCCGCAGGATCGGAGCCGAGAGCGCGGCAGCGGCTGACGATAGTGGCGTCAGTTGCACGGCATAGTTCCCGCTTGATCTGGCCACCACAAACGTCACCGCCGCCTGATCACCCGCCGCGATACTGCTGCCACCCGGTACAAACTCAATCATGCCGTCCGAGTCGTGCCCGGTGATCGTGGCCGTGCCGGTCGTGCCGAGATTCGCGTTGGCGACAATCGTGGGTGTCAGACCGTGATCGTTGACGCTGGGCGCAATCCCGACGCTGGTCTGGTCATCGATCAATCCGAGTTCAACCAGACGCCGGGTCAATTCCGATCCCGCTTCCGACCCTTGCCACGATCCCGTCACGGTCGGCTTGCGACGCCGGTTCTCGTAGCGCAGAACCTCGTCGGCAAACCGGCGCTGGTCCGCTGCGGTGGTTCCGCCCATCTCGCCCAGAATGAATTCGTTGTGGATCATGGATGGGCCGATGATGCGATTCCGGGTCATGGTTACACCACCATCCCGGTACACGTCAGCACGCCGGTACTGGCCCGCCACGACTGGACCATGACCCTGACCGCGTAGGTGACGTTCATCCGCGACAGGACCGCTGTGACGGTGTCGCCGGGACCGAACAGGCTGAACACATTATCGACGTCGACGACCTGCATGGTGATGGTCCTGCCGCGTCGTGACCGTCGCTGCAAATCTGCCCGCGCAATCGCCTGCACGTTCGCGCGGGTGACGGCTCCGGTGTAGCTGACCGATTCCTCCATGCGTCCGTACTGCTCGATGGACTCCGGGCGGGTCACCCAGAACGACCGCGCCGCCTGGTAGCGATCATCGTCCGGGCGGGCGTGCAACGCATTGACCAGACCGTCCAGTGTGAACAGTGGCGTGTAGTCGGCCAGGTGGACGCCGTCGACCAGTTGCACTTCGTGCCGCCGGTCAACGCCAATCCGGACCCGCCACTTGAGTCGCTGGTCTGTCGGGTCGAGATACCATTCCTGATTGCTGCGGGTCTGGATCGCCCGGACGATCGATTCCAGCGATTGCCCGCGCAGCTCGAAGGTAATCGGATCGCCAACCTCATCCGCGTCCACACCCTTGATTGGCAGTGGTTCTTCCCGCGCGACCGCCTTGAAGGTCTGTTTGATGAGCGCTCCCGGTGGTCCGGACAGCAGCCGGTTCAGTTTCGGCGCGACCCGGTACTTCGCGTTCCAGAGAAACCCGTTGGCGGTGCAGTCAATCACGTCCGAATCGGGATCCGGTCGTGCCGCGATAATCCGCCCGATCCACGGTCCGAGTGTTGGATGTGTCCACCGGACCTGCTTGCCGCGCAACCGATCGAACTGGCCAACGTACCCGACCACGTCCGCCGACGCCAGATCGAACGAGAGTTGCCCGAGCGCGTTGACGCCCCGGCTCATCTCGAAGTCTGCGGTCGCAAACGGGCGCGGATTGTACCAACCCTCATTCGCGAGAATGACGTCGGTGATACCGGGCCCGTTGTTCAGGTCGGGATAGCGGAATCCACTCACTGGAGATATGCCTCGACGTACTCGACCCGGAACGGGCCGATGTCGTGATCGGTCTGGAAGAACAGCGTCGGGGCTGCCGGGTCGACCGCCGTGAAGTTGATGTTGCCGGTTGTGGTGCCGGACGGGATGTTGGCCCGGATCAACGGGGACCATGCCAACGCTCCGGCGGGTGCCTCTGCCGCAAACCCTTCGGTGAGCCACAGGTTGGTCACGTAGGTCGCGTCAGACTGCAGTTCCGTGCTGACGGTCGACCCGCCGGTCAGGGCGTCATAGAACCGGATACCGAGCAACGGCTTGATTCCCGCCGCCGATGTTCGCACCATCGCCGCAAACTGCGCCAACTCGCCGGGTTCAATCGGGAACCGGTCATCGCAAACCGCCGTCGCGTAGGTTGGTCCGCCAGAGTTGGTCGTGATGGTGATCTGGAAACTGGTCGCGTAGGCGTTGCCGTCGTGATCATTGCCAGCGTACCGACTTGTTGATCGGGTGAACGAATAGCCGACCTCCGGCTGGTTGCTGGACGTCCAGTTCGTGATGCCGGTAGCTGCCGCCGGGTTGCTGACGACCAGGTCGAGATTCGGCGGGATCGGCATACCGTCCGCACTCGCCCGCTCAAGTCCTGTCTCATCCGTTGCCAGCCACTCGACACGCGGCGGGGTGTAGCGTTCAACAACACTCCCGCCTGCCGTGACCAGTGCGTCATACTGGATTGCTTGTCGGGTCGTGGAATCCGCCCGGACGTTGTAAGTGCTGGAATCCTTGACCAGCACGAACGATTCCGGGTCCTTCCCAATCTCAAGCGACCCGCGCCGGTGTCCACTCAGCACCGTTGACGATCCCTTGCCACCGCCCATCCAGAACCGGACGGACAGGTCCGTGCAGAACTCTTCGGTGCCGAGCGCGCTCACATCGAAGTCAGCATTGTCCCAGGTCAGCGTGCAGCGGGAACCGTCATAGAGTCGCGCGAAGATGTCCGACCCGACGATCTCGTACGACAGGTTCTCCGGACTGCTGGCAGGCATCGTGGCGACGGTCAGGGTCGTGGCGGTGTTGCTGCTGATCGCGTACATGCGCCCCGCCCGTGCGCCGTTCGTGATCCGGGCGAAATACCCGGCCCACTGGTTCGTGCGCCACGCCTTGGTGCTGTCGACAATCGTGGTGGTCGATCCGGTTGCGCTGGACGTGCCGGAGTCCCGCCGCCACTTCTGGCTGATCTCTTCCCCCTCATACGGAATCAGGCCGTGGTAGATCGCCTGGGTGCCTGACGCAATGGACAGGTTCGGTGTCCACGATGACGACGCGGATACGGTGTCTTTCTCTTCCAGGGTCTGCCAGGTATTTCCGCCCGGTGGTCGACAGGCTACGACGCCCTTTGCCATGCCGTTCGGGTTTTCCAGCGTGCCCGACCAGTCGTACCCGGTGATCGGGAACGGAAGGCTGATCGACATGCCGTCGGCTGCCCCATCTTCCGGGATGACGACGTTGCCGTTCTCGTAGGTGCGATGCACGTTCAGGATCGCGTACGGGTCGGCGTCGCCGCTGTTCGTGATGCGGGTGTAGCCGGGATTGCCATGCCGGTCGCGCCCGTCGTACCAGAGATCGGGACGCCACGATCCCGGCACCTCGTAATCGACAATCGACGGGTATCCCTCGCCGGAGTTGATGTACCAGCGGCCACGTGCCGTGTCGGTGCCGCGCTCGTAGTCGTTCTGGGTCTTGTAGAGCCAGACGCCGTTGCGTGACGTGATGATCACCCAATCGTCTGTCGTGGCGGGCGTGTTGGAGAGGGCGCTGCTCAACGTCAACGTCATCTGCGACAGCCCACCATTGTAGGTGCTGGCGGTGATGCGCCGCGACGATCCCGCATTGGCGCCGGTCGTGAAGACAATGATCGCGTCAACCCAGGTATTGGTGACGGCTGAAACGCCGCTGCCCGGACCCTGAAGCACTATGCTGGTCGTGGTGCTGGCAGCGGTCACCGATCCACCGTACCCGCCGTCCATCCGGAACGCCGGGATATAGGGATAGGTCAGCGTCAGCGGTGACCCTGCCGACGCATTCCCGTACACCACCCAATAGTTGACCGATTCCCCCGGCGGGATGCTGGCCACGTAGACATACATCCATGAGCCGGTGTGATTCCAGGCAACCAGATCGCGCGGGACCTCGTTGCCGTCCGGGCCGATCACCCGAAGATCGTTGCCACTGGACAGGGCCTTGCTGTTGGTCACAAGGTCTGCGGTATCACCCAACTCAACCAGCGCGACGAAGTTGTCGACTGTGTAGTCGCCTTCGTTCTCGATGGTCAGCCGCCGTCGATACCGCCACCCGCCTGAACCGCTGTACACGCCGCCGGTAAACACCGTGACGATAGGTTGCGCGGTGGCAAAGCCCTGATTCGGCAGCGCGATCGCGGGATTGTTTGGGCCAGGGATGATGCCAGACGTGTCGGTGCCGAGGCGTGTATCTGCAAATACGTTCACGGTCCGGGCTGTCGTCTTGTACCATCGGGGATCCGCTGAAATGAACCGGATGACCGCCGTGTTGATTGAGCCGTCCACGTCCCAGCCAGACGGTTCGGTAACGCGCGCGTAGCGGTAGACCTGGGTGCCGTCCGGGCGCTGGGCAATCAACTTGCGGCGGTTGCTCTGGTCGTCCGGATTCAGACGCCCGATCAACTTGTCGAACACATCCCAGAAATCCGGGTCGTTCGCGGGTGCCTCTGTCAGCACGAACGTGACGTCGATATAGCGGGGCGTTGGTGCACCCGTGCCAAGCACCATCGGAGCCGCACCACGGTTGACCGTGGAGACCGAGATGCTCCACCGGTTAGACGTGGATGTCTCAATCCCGCCGGTCATGCCGGTAATCTCGTCGAACCAGAAGCCGTCGTAGGCGAGAACGTCCATCTAGTTGACCCCCTGCATGATCAGGTTGCCGAGCGCCTGGTTGTGCATGTCGGGCGTGGGCGGTACCAGCGTGAGTCCGCCGGAGAAATGGAAGGTGTTGCCGCCACCCTGTCCGCCGGACGTGGCCCGCGTTGCGGCGGCGGTCTGGACGTTGGTGCCGTTCGGTATCAGGTAGTTGCCGTCGAATGGTGCTATCGCGGTCCCGCCGTTGGCAAACCTCAGACGCTCCGGTCCGAGTTCGGCCAGTCGCACGTTGACCATGCCTCCGGTCGCATACTCAGGCTGCACGAATCCTGTCTGGACGCCGTTGATGTAGACCGTGGCGCTACTGCCGTCCAGCGCGGCCATCTGCGCCGCGAGGGTGCCGAGTAGACCGGATGCTTCACTGGCGGTGCTGTAGTTGATCTGAATGTCGTAAATCTGGGCAAGCAGGTCGGCGAGATTGTTGATCGCGTCCGTCAGGTCGGCGGTGGCATCGTTCGCCCCACCGAGCGCGTCGTAGTTGATCTTTATCTCGCCATCGGTCGACGTGATCAGCCCGAGGTCCTCCAACACCGACGCCAGTACCGGATCGGCCGCGGCGGCGTTGGTGATCAGATCGTCAAAGGACCGCTTCTGGGCATCGGTCATGGTGTCGTAACTGGCTGCCATGTTGACGATGTCGGTGGCGCGTTTGGCGTAATCGGTATCTGCCCACGCGAGCGCAACCTGCTGTTCCTGCGCGGTCAGCAGCGATAGACCGTCGAGGTAATCCGCCGTGGCGTCAGTCTGTTCGGCGATGAGCGGTGCCTGTTTCGCCTGGATAACCTGCGACGCCTCGAGCGCCCGGTTGTAATCCTCGGTAATGTCAATCTGGGCCTGCTGGGCAGCGTTGTATTCCTCAATGCTGATCTTGCCCGCACGCAGCAAATCATCGACTGCGGCATACGTTCCGACCGGAGCGATCAATTCATCAGCCCACTTGCGGGCCGTGTCGATTGATCCCACCATCGCGTTCGTATTGCCCACAATGGCGCGGTAGACGCGATCAAGGGTGTCCGCCGGCGTGGTGTCCCGTAGTGACTCACCGAGCGCTTCGATCTGCTCACGCAGCCAGCCCATGTCCTGACCGGCCTGAACCGTTGCGCCGGACGCCTCACCCAACCCGACGGCATACCCAATCGCAGCGGTACGGGTCTGTAACCACTGATCTTCCGAGATCGCCATTGCGGTTGTCTGGGCGGTGATGGATTGCGTCAGGAACGCGGTAGATTCTGCGGCGTCCAGAGCAAATGCGCTGTAATTGCTCCACCCTGTTGCAATTTCATCGATCATCTGGACGGCCTGATCTCCTGTGATCAGGTTCTGATCCAGCATGTCGAAGACCTCCTGTGTCGCACCCATCGCTGCACCGAGGTCGAATCCCTCTTCATTCGCGTGGGAGTACAGGTCCTTGAGGTCCTGGTTGATCGCCTGGACTTCCTTCTGGGTCAGTTGCAGCGAGCTCGCATAGGCCGTCTGGATTGCCGTCAGTTCATTCAGCGACAGGAATGCGTTGCCGTTACCGAACGATGATTCGAGCCACGCCTGATCTACCTCGTTCAGCCCTTCGAGCATGGAGATCGGAATCAGTTCGGCATCGTTGTCGCCGGTGTAGACCGCCTTCAATTGCTGCATGGCCGTGGTCACGGCGTTCAGGACCTGGACGTTCTTCTGGCCCTCTTTGTTGAGCGCGTCGAACTGCTGGAACTGCGTCTGCAACCCCTGCCGGAGTGTGACATTGTCAATCGACGCGGCCAGTGCGGTGTAGGTGTTGGCAAGGGTGACGGCTGCCTGTTCGGCAAGTTCCTGCGACGCGACCGTATCCTCGTTCGCGTTGACCATCCGGCCAAGCATCGCGACGACACCGAGTCCGGCAACTGCCAACCCGGCGGGACCGAGCCATGCGGAGCCAAGTAACGCAGAACCAACCGCAGACCCACGAGCCGCCGTCCCGACCGCCCGGAATGCGTCAATAGCCGGACCGGCGGCAGTTGCTGTAGCAGACAGGGCGATGATCACGCCCGCGTAATCGTTGGTGAACGATCCGACCGATTCGAGCGTGTTCTCGATGGTGTTGGCAATGCGGTCGTACGATGCCGCTGTCGTGTCCGCGTACGCTTCAGCCTGTCCCGCGTAGCGCGATTGCAGCGACGCCAGGACCTCTTCTTTGGACATCGTCGCATCGACGGCGATACCCATCCGAAGCAACGACTGATACCGGCCTGTCTCCGCCGCGATCACGATCCGGGTGGCGTCGGCAAGGCTGATCTGTCGCGCGCGGGCGATGTCCTGCGCGATAGCCAATCCCTCAAATGCGGACTCAGCGTCCTGTGTTACGTCAACAAGGGCGGCAATAGAATCCTGTACGTCCTCATCGTCAAATGCCAGAGACAGTCCGGTATCCCGCAGCCGGTCAAGCTGCATCTGGTAGTCCTCGACCGCCATTCCTGCATTCGTGAATGAAGTTGCGAGTCGAGCGTTGCTGGCTTCCGCTTCTGCGGCAACACGGGACGATACCAGCGCGACCGTGCCCAACGCGAGACCGGCAGCCTGAGCCGCGTCCGTCCATGCCTTCATGGACTTGGACGACTTGGTCCCGGCGGCGTCGACCTTGTTGCCCATCAGTTCGGCATTGCGACCGATGGCAACGAACGTCTGACTCGCCCCGTCCTTGGCTGTGATGTTTACCCTGACGTCGTTAGCCATTACCGTCGCGCCTTTGCTCTCTGTTCGGCTTCGTGTTGCTGCCTACGGTTCTCGCGATGCCGTTCGACAATCGGGCCATAAACCGCGTAGTAGGTGTTTGACGCCTCTACCAGTTCGTTCCTGAACGCAAGATCGGCCTCAAGCCATTCCTCTGGCTTGAGTGGCGACAGGTCACAGTTCAACGCCACGTTCAGGACCCACGGATACGGCGGGGCTTTGGCTGGCTCTCCGTGCTTTGGCTCTCCGAAGGTGTCTCGGTTGGCTCGCCATCGGGCGTACTCTTCGATGGCGAGGTTGAGTCTTTTGGGTCATCGCCGCCCGGACTCCACGACACCGAACTCAAGAGCTTGCCGTGAATCCACGCCAGTTCGTCGGCCCCGAGTACCCGCAGAATCTCCGGATGGTCACACGGGAACGGCAGTTCCTGTTCTTCCAGCCTGACGATCTCCCGTTCGGGCATCGTGTCGGTAGCGGGCAGCGTCTCGGTAATCTCGACCAGCCCGACCAGATTCCAGCCAAGAATGTATGGAGCCATGACCGCGTTCTGGTCGACCTGGAATCGGTTGCCGAGCAATGCCCGTATCTCCGATCCCGTCCTGACCTGTTTGACCTCGACCCAGAGCCCCGCGAACGGGGTCTCCGGGTCACCTTCGTAACGAATCGTCTGCACCGGGTAGCGATACCCCAACAGTTGCCTCCTTTAGGCTGGGACGGTCTGGACCGTGCTCTTCGAGAACCAGGTGCTCGTCGATCCATCGGTGTCGTTGTAGTAGGCATAGGCGTCGAAGTTGACGATCCGGTTGCCCTCACGTTCGTTGTTGGGGTTCATGCTGTTCCAGAACACAGACGGTAGGCGGATGCCCACCTCGTGGGTCGTGCCCGCACCAGAATCAATCACTGGCCCGTTGGTGTTCTTCAGAAGCACGGATCGCTCTTCCGGGGTGTTTGCCTCGAAGTAGCGGTATTCGTTCCAGTCGTCCCACTCCATGACACCGGTCAACGTGACTACACGATTGCCGTATCCACGCTTGGGTGAGTTCTTGCCAATGTCAGACAGGAACTTCTTCGACCGGATGTTATTCAGCAAGGACACCGAGAACGAAATCAGCTTGCCCGGAATCTCGTAGCCCGCGTCCTCAATGTCCGCCAGTGCGTCCGCGATGTAGATCTTGGTGCCTTCAGTCGGGATGTAGTTGAGATCGCGATCAGCGACACCCGCGGTCATCAGCGGCATGATCTCGATGGTGTTGCTGCTGGCAATTGCCTGCGTCAGGGTCCGGTCGAATGTCAGCGTTGTGGTGGTGTTGCTGACAACCTGGACGACCTGGCCAAGATTCTCATCGTGTCCGGCAGTGACCCGGACAAACTTACCCTGCTCGCTGTTCGATGTGAACGGCGCACCTGAGTCGACGAATGTCGAAGTTGACCCACCGGTTGCAGTGAACGCCACTGGTGTTCGGGTGACGTCCTGTGTGACGATCAGGTTCCCGGAAAACGTCCAGTGTCCATCGGTGTTGCCAACATCAGCACCGATAGTGATCTCATCGAACTGCAACCCGGTGGCACGGCGCGGGATTCCCTCAAATCCGTGTTCAGCGCTGAACGTGCTTGGAACCACGCTGCTTGGCTCATAGGTATGGGTGTACCCGGGTGTGCTCTCGCTGTCCGAGACACCTGATGGTGCCGGGTGAATGGCGTACTGGAGATACTCCGGGAATGTCTCGAATGCAAGTTCATCTGCGTAGGTTCCGCTGAACGTTGGTGCCATGAACTTCGCATTGCGCATTCCGTCACGAGAGCGACGACGCTCCGGCTTGGTGCTGAGTCGCGGTCCGCGTGCAATCGACAGGTCGCCATACCAGCGAGCCGTGGGCGTGGCAAACGTTGCCGTCGCTGTCTCTCGACCGACTAGCGTTTGCAGGAGGCTTGTCTCGTTCTGAATGCTGCTGTTGAGTCCGTTCGGATTCATCGGTCGCTCCTATCTATGCGCCAGAAGGCTTGTCATCAGACTTCGGTTTTTCGTCCTTCGGCTCTTCGACCGCCTTGTAGAACGCGGACTCGCGGACGTTGACCTTCTCAATCGGGCCAAGTCGCTCGAACTGCGCGTGGGTCAAATCACGCTTGGGCACACCTCCGAAGAACTCCCCGGCCTTGCCCACGTACTTGAATGCGATGCTGTCTGGTTTGCTCACGATGAGAACCCTCCTACGCGGGTGATGGTGAGAACGGTGTGTATGACCGTGCCGACGTATTCCGTATCGCCCATGACAATCGGGCCGAACGCGCGGTCCTCTTCGGTGCTGAACGCCGGTTCGGCGTATTCGATGGTCCGGTCCAGCAGATTGCCGAGATGCCCGTTGGCGTCCAGTTCCGCGATGATCAACTCAGGGAACGGCCAGACAGCGGGCAGCGAGTCCTCGATGTTCACGCCACGCGGCTCGACCAGGACCCACAGGTCCACTGGCCACTTGATCGCGCGGGTGGTCAGCCTGGACAGCGGAGCCGTGGCCGGTCCCACCATGAACACGACGGCTGGCAATTGCGCGCCCTTCGGTTCGGCCTGGGGGACTTTGTCGTAGACGGTCTCGATACCGGACACGCCTTCGATCACGGTCTTGAGTGCGGTCAATGCGTCGCCGATCGCGCTCATTGCAGCGCCTCAACCTTCTGGGCGATGCGTGCCGCTGCCCGGTTGTGCTCGGTGACGATGCGTGGCCGCGATTCGCGCAGACCGCGTTCTGCGTACTTGGTTCCGGCTGCCGGGCCCACGCTCTTCGCGAAGATCACGTCGCCGCCGATCTTGAACCGCAACGCCTTGGCGTTCTTGACGACTACCGGGCCACGTCCATCGTGGTGCACCTTCGCGTACGGGAACCCGGTATCGCTCTTGGCGTCCCATTGCACGCCGGTCGTGAAGGTAAATCCGGCCTTCTGGGTATCGAGCACCTTCGCGCTCTGGCCCAGCCGCCCGGTTGAGTTCTTGCTCTTGTTGCCGATGCGCTTGTTGGCCGCAGCCCGGACGATCTCGCCCGACTTCTGGCCAGCGGTGAGCAGTTCGTTGGACACGATCCGGCCAACGCGGGGAGACTTGAATGTCTCGCCCAGACGTTTGATCTCGGTAACGTCAATGTCGAACGTGTCGCTCACTCGTCGCCTCGAATCGCGCAATACGCGCTGGTAATCGGGCCGTTGTTGCCGCGCAACTCGACCCGCCTGATCTGTACCTGCCGCCCGTCGAACACCAGCACGTCGTTGCGGACAACTGGCGGATTGATCACGCCGTCGAAGAACACCTGGAATCCCGGACGCCCGCTCAGGTCAACGTCCAGCGTGGCCGCGTCCTCGGTCGACAGTTCCTGCCAATGGACCGCGACCATCTCCGGCGGGACGCTGGCAACCGCGCCGGACCCGTCCACAAATCGCCGAACCTCCGCCACGCCAGCGGTTCCGCCCTTGAACGGGCGCAACTGCCGCGCGAACTCGCCCCGCAACGTCTCCATGAATCCCAGGGTCATAGGTCAGACTCCGGGGTGGGGACGTTCCAGGACGGATCGCCCATGCGCCGCGTGAACGCCGGGTCGAGCCGTGAGACCGCGCCACTGGCCGTGAACGCGCCCGCCGGACTGACGGCGGCCATCTGGTCGCGTTGCAGGTCGGCAAGCAACTGCCGGTAGTGGGTGGCGAGTTGCGACATGGACGCGGATGCGTTGCCTTCGCTCGCGTCAACCGCGCGGCTGAACCGGGCAATGAGCGCCTTGCAGAGCGCAACGGACGCGCCGATCGTGCTGCCCGCCAACGTGTACTGCACCGCGATCTCCTGATCCGCAAACAGGGGAGCACCGACGGTCATATCGGTGTCCCCAATCTGGAAGCGGATGGCGTCCTTCGGATCGTCGAAGTCGGCGTTGTACGTGTAGTCGAGCGGCATCAGGTCACTCCTATGCCGCTGCCTCGGTGGCTGATTCGGTGCCCGCCGTCGCGTAGTTGGAGCAAATCCAGCGGGTGGCCGATACGCAGCGGCAGACCACCACGACGTTCGCGCCAATCGCAGACTCAGCACCCGCGCCCGTTCCGCCGTTGATCGCAATCGTGGCCGGGTCGCTGGATCGCAACTCGTAGCCCGTGGCTCCGTTGACGATGGTCACCACCTTGCCCACAACCGGAGCTGGAAGGGTGATGACGTGCGCGGCGTTTGCGGATGTGACCACAACGTGATCGGTGCCCGCTGAGATGACGCCCGTTCCGCCACCTGGATCGGCGACGGCGGTTCGCGCTTCGGATACGGGGGTGATGCCCGCTGTCAGCGATACCGCGCCCGTGAGCGTGGTTGCGCCGTCGACGGTGAGTGTGCCGAGGGAATGAACACCCCCGGCAGCAACGGCACCTTTAGAGAGAAGGTTCTCGTAGGCCATCAGATCACTCCTAGCTGGTAGCGACTGCGGTCAGGAACTTGCCGAGCGCGGTGCTGGTGATGACCATGTCGTAGGCAAACTGCATCTCATACCGAACCGACCGCAGGTGCGGCATTTCGATCCGGTAGACGTTCGGAGCAGCCGCGCCGAAGGGCGAGTTGTCGAGACCGGTCCAGGCGAAAATCTTCGCGGCGGTCGCGGTCTTCATTCCTGCGGCAGGTTCAACCCGACCGATCCACATGGCGTCGTCGAAGATCACGCCTTTGGTCAGGGTCTGCCCCTTGACGCTGGTGGCCTTGATGCCGCGTGCCACAAGCACCCGGTCGACCTCAAGAAGGGCAGCGGCCATCGCAGTTGTGATCACGCGGCCATCGGTGTACTTGAGTTGGTCAATGACGGCACCGTTGCGCTTGAACGCCCGCCATGCCTCCATGCCGAAAACGACGGTGTTGCCACGCTTGCCTGTCGCCGCAAGGATTGCGTCGTTGTAGAAGTCAACGGTGGCCATCGGATCAGACCCGGACGCCGTGAACTGGAGGAACTGGTTAGTCGTTGCGCTGGACGCAACACCAGTCTGGTTAGTTCCCCAGAGTCCTGATGCAATGATCTGCGTGAACACCTGCTGCTCGACGTGCTGACGCCAGTTTTCAATAAGCACGTCGACGATCGCCGCCTCAGTGTTGAAATCGGCGTTGGCGACCAGTTGGTCGCTCTCGTCGATGTGGGCCGCATACACGTTGCACTCGTACGACGTGTTGCTGATCGACCATTCGATACCTGCGGACTCGGTGCCCGGTGGGCGCACCTGGAAGCCGTCGCGTAAATAATCGCCCGGTTCCCAGATCCAGTACTTGTCGGTCTGCTTGGATACCGGGATGATCGGGAAGATGGTCGACCCGATGTAGTTGCTTGGGTCGTTCATCAACCCAACCGCGTAGTTGGTCAGCGCCTCATCAATATGAACGGCTGACGGCAGCGGATTAGCCATGTCTCGTTACCTCTCTGCTATGCGCCACGCGCCGCGTGACCGAGCAGGACGTCGACAATGTCGCCCGCCGCTGCGTCCCGGAGTGCCGTTCCGACGATGTACTTGGTGGTGTCTGTGCCGGGCGCGTACGCAACGGCCTCGCCGTCGTCTGCTGACCCGACGGTCGGGTTTGAGCTGACGTCGATGGACCCGCCCGCCTTCCAGAACGAAACACCCGAGACCATCACCTCGGCCGCCTCCCCGGTGTACGGGGCGTTCTGAAGGATGCCGATCACCTTGTCGGTAACAGCGGATACCGCTGCCACCGTGCCGGACTCGCTCAACTTGACGGCGGTGTACTGCTTGGTGGTCAGATCGCCCCCGGCAACCAGGCCGGGAAGCTTCAAACCTGGAACCTCAAATGGTTCAGCCATGTCTACTCTCCCCTACGCCTGTGTTTCGGCGCGGTATTCGCGGTACAGGTTGGCGTCCGCCTTGCACGCCTCACTGAACGCCTGCGGCTGGGTCAACTTCGGGTTGGCTTCCATCAGCGCGGCAGCCTTCGCGTTCAACTTGGCCTTGGCACTCGCCTCACCAATCGCGTCGGTGCCCCGCTCGCTGAAGTTCAGGTTCTTCGTGCGGGCGTCACGTTCTGCCTGGGCTCGCTTGATATAGCCCTCGTGCAGTTCGACCGGCAGCGCCTTCAGTTCGGCGATGCGGCCCGGTACGTCGGTGCATCCCTTGAGGGCTTCGTTGAACTTCTCTTCTTGGCGTTCGTCACGGAGCGACTTGATTTCGTCGGCGAGTTTTCCGACCTGCTCCTGCGACTCAGTGAACTTCTTCTCGAACTCGTTGGCGCGGCTCTCTGCCATAGCCAACTGCTCACCGAACTTCGACGCGACAATATCCGCGCCCTCTTTCTCGCCTGGCTTCTGGTTTGTTTCAGCCATGCCTGTTCCTTTCGTTGCTGTTTCACACGCTGCAATTAGTGGCCGAAGCGCGGCCTCCTTGAAGAACGGCCTCGACGTGAGCGCCAGTCCAATCAAGACGTGTTCATGTTTGGTGGGGTTGATCGGGTCGGTACTGTAATCAGTCCAACTCGAAAGAATGGTGGGGCTGACGTACTTGACCCGATCAGACTCGATCAGCCGCTTGCCAACATCCGTGGCTTCCACTCGAACGTCAGTTGACCCATCTGCATTGACTCTCAGTTCACGGAGGTATCCACCGGTTCCACTTGAGCCAATGTCGTGGTCCGTATCAACCGGAATGTGAGTCTGGTAGACATGAGCGTTGAAGTTCTCAATGATTTGGTCCCGGACGGACTCGGACATGTCCACTTCGCCGTAAGTGGGGTGTTCATAAACTCCCGGCTTCGGTAGACATGGCCACCACTCCGGAACATCGGCGAATGCGATTTCGCTAAACAGTCGGGGCGTTCCGTGATCACTCGCGGCAATGACCACCGCAGCATTGGCGGTGTCGTCGATACGCGCATAGGTCGAAAGGTTTATCAGCGCCTCACGACCGGCATATACACACTTGATCGAATCCACTGTCACGACGGTCTCAGGGATGCCGATCTCAGGCAGTACCGATCCAGTCGGGATATAGCCGAGCGTGATATGTGGAACCCATCCATTGACCTCCGAAACGGCAACGGTTCCGTCCCACGTATTCAGGGCGTTCACTAGCCCAGACCGGAGCGATTCGAGCTTCGGGATGGTCGGGATAGCGAAGACAGGATCGCCGTTCGCGCCATCGCCGTAGAACCGACCGTAGCCCGTAATGGATCCGGTAAGCGGCTCGTGCATCTGGCCGATGTCAGCCAAACGCGCAACGATCTGCGCCATGACGGTTTCGTCTATGGTCTGTTCGCCAAAATCAGCCATCACCATCGTGATGTGCGGCTCATAGCCTGGATCGTCACCAACTGTTGGCAAGACACCAGAGAGCGAAGGCAGGGGGACACCGATCCACAGGTAGCCCGGTGCGATCTCCGCGAACTGCTTGGTTGTCTCAGGGGTGCTGGTCATCCGGAACCTCAGACAGGCATGTACCTGGAGGTTCGTGACCTTCGCTATGCGGACACTAGCACACGTGTATCAATCGCGCAACTCTGTCCCCGTTTGGGGATAATCGTCGCCGGTCGGTGGTAGGTTCGGTGGTGATTCGGAGAGATCGACCGTAAACATCTTCCCGCAGCGCGGTCGGCGACATTTGATCTCTATCTCGCCGGTCGCGCGCTCGCTCACCAGGTAGCCTTCCAGTTGCCCACAATGCGGACAGCGAACGGCCGGACGCTGACGGATGGCGGTGGTCACAGCGACTCCGGTTCGCGCACCGGTCGGGTGCCGACGCGCTCATCTGCCGTCATGCCCCGACGCCGGACCTCGACGCGATCCCATTCGTTCCCACGCGCCGCGCAGTCCTCGCAGACATTGCCGTCGCGCTCCGTGACCCACGTGGCGTAGGTGACGGCGTAATCGCCCTCGAAGACGTTCTCGATACTCCAACTGCACCGGCAACGCATCATGCACTGTGTATCTCCGTCGCCCGGAAAGTACGGCAGGTCCAGCGACCAATCGTCGGCGCTGGTTTCCTCGTAGGTGGTCACGGCGGACTCCTGGTACATGCCCGCGCGATTCTTCATCTCGTCGGGCGTCATGGTCCCGGCCAGCACGTCGGCGAGAAACTGATCGGCGTACACGGCCTGCATCCTGAGCGCATCGTACAGGCTGCGGGTAGCGGTGGGCAGTTGCGCGAACCGCGCGGACCCGCCCGCTCCCAGAATGGCGAGCGCGGCGTGCGTCTCCGCTGTGAGTGCCCGGAACGCCTGTGCGAATTGTTGGTACGTGATCAGCCGGTCAATGTACTGCTGGACTACCTGGAACGCGGCCTGACGTCGCGCCTCAAGGAACGCATCGCGCACCGTGACCATATCCGCCGCCGTCATCACCTTGCCGGTGCGGGCGTTGCGGAAGGTGTGGGATGTCACGTCGTACACCCACGAATCCACTACGCCACTACCTCCGCGTCAGCCAACCCGCCCAACTCCGGCGGCAGCATCTTGCGCAGCGTTTCCGCGCCGCGCGCCAACAGGTCATAGGTCAACGGCTCGGTGAACCGCTGGTCGTTCCGGTCTTCGGTGTCGTCCTCCATCGGCGCACCGTTTTGTGCAATAGCACCCTGCACGATTTGCGGCGGTTCGGGTTTCTCGACCGGCGTGATGCCGCCCTCCGGGATCGGGATGCCCAGCAGTTCGTAGGCGAACACGCCGATCTCTTCCGCGCGCGGGTCGATCATGTCCGCACCGGCCAACTGCGTCAGCGCCGTGGCGAAGATCGCGATGTCCTTCTTGCGGATGCGCTCAAACTCAAGCGTCGGGGCGTATTCCTCCGGCCACCCGTTGGCGATCACCAGCCGCTTGATCGCCTGCTGGTTGATCGCGTCGGCGATGGAGTCCAGGATCGATTGCACGAACGATGCGAAGGCGTCGGATTTGGAAACGCCCAGCGCGTACGATCCCCCGCCCTCGTCGCCCAGCATCAGCCAGTCTGCCAGCAGCGAACGCATCATCTCGCGCTTGTACCGGTCGACGATCTTGTCGGTGTCGATTGAGCGCGTGCCCGACGTGCTGACCAGCGAGAAGTCGTATTCGGCGTTGCCGTTCTGGTCAACGGTGGACGGCAACAGAATGCCCGCCTCTTCGTTGACCCGCAGACTCTTGAGAACGGCTATCCAGTCGTTCCGGAGCGCATCCTTGTCCCACGCCTCGACGGGGATTTTGATCATCGGCACGCCGGACAGGTCACGCTCGATGCCGATGCCTTCGATGCGCTGGATGTGCTTGGTCATGTACCAGGCGTCGAACGCGGCCCGGATCAGCGACTTGCCTTCGGGCGATTGAGTGCGGCTCACCGTCACGAAGTGCAACAGCCAGTCGCGTTCCAGCCGATACGTCCGCGAGTTGTTGGGGTTGACCTGGTAGCACGCAATCCAGTCGCGCCCGTCCTCGTCGTAGTCCCACCGGTCAATCGTTTCCTGTCCGCGCGGTGCCCACTTGGCCCAACCGATTCGCCCGTCTGGCCGTAGGCGATGGACGATCTCGAACAGGCTGAACCCATACGGGATAAAGCTCAGGATTTCGGAGAGCTTGTCGCCCCACGCGCCCTCCATCGCCTCGAACTCTTCGCTGACGAGCTCGTGTACCTCAGGCGGTGCGCCGTCGGCTGGTTTCAGGTTGTCCTCGGTCGACCGGGCCAGCGCGTCGATCGCTTTCAGGCTGGCCGTGATGGTGGCGTCGTCCAACATCTGCTGGATGGTGTCGCGCCGGTTGCGGACAGACCTTAGCCGCTTGTCCCACTCGTCGTTGATGTATCCGAAGTTCTGGCGGACGCCTGGGACGCCCTGCTCTTTCTTGCGTGCGGTCGCCATGCGTTACCTCCAAACGGATTCCTGGGTGATGCGTGCGGGACTGGTGATGAGGGGTGCTGGTTTGCCGAACAGTTCCATGACGCCGTAGCGCAGGGCGTCCATCGCGTGGTCGTTCATCTTCTTGGGCGCGTCCTTGTCGGCGGTCTTGGATTCGGCGTACTGGTAGGACTCGAACTCGTCAATCGTTTCCTTGCAGCACGGATCCACCGTCATGTTCGGAATGACGCTCATCACCCGGCTAATCCCGATCAGCACGTCGTTGACGGCTTTGCGGGTGCGCACGTTACGCTGGTTGAGCGAGCCGATGATTGCGGCGGCGGACGGATCGATCACGAGGTAGTCCGGCGTGTATGTGGTCCAGGCGTCAACCGCTGCCGCAACAATGTCGTCCGAACTCATGCCCCGCCGATAGAACTCGCGCTCAATGTGCAGACGATCACCGCCATAGCGCAACACGAGGATCACGGTCGGGTTCGATGTGCCGACGTCCATTGCCAGGATCGTGCCCCAGCCGTCAGTGTCCACATCGGCTACGACGTTGCGCGTGCGGTCGAACCCCGGATAGACCAGCCCCTCGAATGACACGAAGTCTGCGGTGATTTCCTGCTCGTAGAAGACGCCCTCGTAGCCCAATCCTGCGACGTAGTCCTCTGCGTCGATGAACAGGTTGTCGAACGTAGTGGCCTTGTGCAGCGAGTGCTGGTCCGTCTTGCGGGCTACCCACTCGTCATAGACGATCCTGCGGCCTTTTGGCGTGGACGTGACGAATATCTGTGGGTTGTCGCCGGCACGAACTGCGCCCTTGAGCGCCTGCCATATCTTGCGGTCGGTGACGTATTCGACCTCGTCCGGCCACGCCCAGTCGTAGTTCGGGCCCCGAACGCGCGACTCGGATTCCAGGGTGACGAACACGACTTCGCTGTTCCAGGAGGGGATGTCCATCACGCCGCGTTGACTGTTGAGCTTGTAGGGAACACCGACCTCGTCCAGGCGGTCGATGAACTGCCGCTTGGCTCCGTGCTCAAGCATCGGGAAGGATGGGGCGGCGATGCAGCCGAGTCCGCCTTGTGACGCCCGCCTCATTGCCTTGGCTGATCCGCTGTACGTCTTGCCGCTGTTCCGTCCGCCGATGAACGCGACGTAGCGGTGATCGTCCTGCACGAAGTCGTCTTGCACCGGGTAGAACCGATAGCGCACCTCGTGCGGAGCGGAGAGCGCGACCACAGCTAGTCGGCCCTGGTGACGCGCTCAAATACCACCTTGAGCGGCGTCTCATCTTTGCCGACGTGCTCAATGACCTGCTTTGGTTCGCGGTAAATGTCGGGACGTCGGGACTTGAGCAGGAATATGGTCAGCGTGTCGGATTCGAGCAACGCCCGGTTGAGTGCGGCGTCTTCGAGACGATCCGTGCCAGCGTTGAGTGCCTCGTCAGCGAGCGCCCTGAACTCCGGGTCCGCGTTGTACCAGTCGTAGTAGGTATGCCGGTCAATGCCCTGCGCCCGGCACGCTGCCGACACCGAATAGCCTTGGGCAAGTTCGGCCAAAAGTTTGTCGGCTGTTTTAGGTGTGGTTTTAGTGGGCCGCTTCCGAGGCACATCTCACCGTCCGGACGATGGCTGTCTCTCTCCCCACACGGGGACAGAGTCCGATGCCAAGAGTAGCACAGGCGGTCTACCCCCTTAGACGCCGAACCCAATTGACCGCGCGGAGCATGGTGGCGAGGAGCGTGTCCATCAGATCATCGAACGCTTTCGCCAACTCTGGAAACTGGTATTTGCTGTAGTCCTTCATGCTACCCCCACACCCACAGCGCGACGGCGATCATGGCGCAGCCCGTCCCGACGATCGCGCCGAGGATCAGGTAGACGCCGGTGCGGATGTGGCGGAGGAGGCGGATGATCTCATGCTCACCCATCACTGCGCTCCTCGCCGGTCGGGGGTGGGGTGATGTTGATCCACCTCACCGTCCCGTTTTGCGGATGAGCACTGGCTCCGCACTTGTCGCACAACCATCCGCCCCATGTCGAACGCCACTCATGCCCCCGTCCGCCAATGCACGATTGCACTTTAGGCGGGGACACGTATCGCAACGTCATTGCTGTCACTCTGTTCATGTATCATCTCCTTGCCGCGCGGACCGGCCAATGATCGTCGGGCGCGCCCGTTCGAAGTCCGCAACCACTGCCTCCCAATCCTCCCGCATTGCCTGCGCGTCCATCATCATCGCCATGCGGTCTGCCTCTTTCGGCGGAAGTCCAAGCCACGGCGGGTCATCTCGCAACACACCGCTAAAGTCGAAGATGCTGGCGACGCCTCTCAGGAATGCGTTCATTTGTGGCGACTCCGCTGCTGTATTCCTAGCATGTACCCCTCTGCATACTTGACCCGAAGTGTAGGCATAAAGAGTGGAGGGGGTTCGCATGGAAACATGTAGATTGCATCCCGCAGCCCACGATGCAAATAGACTCGATCAAAGTAGCCTCGGATTCGCGCAACCGTTTCCACCCTACGCTCCTTCCTGCGACGGCTCGATGGGGAGGCCCTTGGCAATGGCGATAAGCTTGGATACTACGACGTTCCGGCCGCCGTGAATGACATTGCAGTGTTCGGAGATCACCGCGCCCAACGCATCAGCAAGTTCCTGATCTTCGCCATAGTCGGCCCAGATACCGGCGACATTCAGGAATGATGGATTCATGTACTCGGTGCGTTCCAGACGCTCCTGAACCGGCGCAAAGAATCTGTCTGTCTCTAACCGCTCTTGATCAATGTCAAAGTCTGGCATGTACCCAACCGATAGACGGTCGAGCGTTTCGGCAATCGCCTCCTTGACGAACGATCCCAGCAGACGGTCAAGCTGATAGTCGATCTTCGCAAATCGCTTAGTGGTAATCGTCTCACTCACAACCTCACTCCTCTCCGTCGCCTGTGCCCCGCGCGGGGGTGGGGGCCACTCTCGGTATCCATCGTAGATTTCAATCTTGGTTTCCGAAGTTCCCCGCCATGACGGTTCGATGACGAGATTGCCATGCTTCTTGTAGAACTTCATCAATTCTTCAAGCGTGTCAATGGTGACGAACCATGCCTTGTCGGGGAAGTCTCTTGCGATACCTCCGTAAACCTTCCGGTGATTCGTGCCGTCTGCAAACCAATCCTGTCCAAGTCGCTTCTGGTATTCCTCCGGAGTCTTGAACGTCCGGAGGTCAACGCGAATGCAATCCTCTTGGGTTGCGCCCTTGCATGGGGCAATGTCACGATCCCAGAGGGACGTTCTGGTTACCTCAAACCTCACCCCTACACCCCCGCCTTTCTCGCTGCGCGGTCGGTCATGCTGATGGCCTTTTGTACACACTCGTCGGTCAGGCCATCGACATGATTGCACCAGATAAACGTGCCCTTGACTGCATAGGGTCCGTCGAATACTTGTGCGTTCTCGTCGTCGTCAATCACAATGAATCGGTCTACCCGATAGCCAAGACGCTCTGCCTGCCACAGCCACTCGTTGATCTCAGATCGACGTGGGCCATCCATGTTGGTCGGGGTTGCCCCGATAACCGAACCAGTGAATCCGCGCTCGGAGAGATATCCAGAGACGGTATCAACTCCCTGCGTGCGCCATGACGTTGACAGCACGACCTTGGCTCCGGTCGCGTCAACGATTTGATTCAGGCGTCGCACCGCGTCCGGGTCAATCGCTCCCGGCCTCCCCATCGGCAATGGATTGTTGTCGTAGAAGAATCGAGACGAGTTCAGTACCCCGTCGATGTCCAGAAATACAATCGTATTCACCGCTTCCTCCTCCACACGTTACGTAACCGCTCACCACGGTCGTCCCATTCCAGATCCGGTATCCAGCGCCCGAACCAGCCTAATCTGCGTTTCCAGATTGCCCGGTGCCTCGGACAGCGGATGCCGGTCGCGATCAACAGTTGCTGGGTGTCCACCGTGATCGGGGAGCGCAGGCCGATAGTGCTGTGCCCGATCCGCCAGGTGCGCACGCCGTCGTAGTCGTCCTCGACGTAGCCGAGCCAGTGCGGGAGGGTCATGCTGAATCCCCCAACAGTTTCACCGCGTCCTCGAATCGCAGTATCACGTAGCGTCGCTTCTTGACCCCTGAACCCGGAGCGTGAACCACGACAACGGCTGGAATAGTGGATTCGTCTGTGTTGGTCGCGTCAAGTACAGACTGCTCAACTGCATCAGAAAACCAGGCGGGTATTGCGGCGCGTGTTTTGACTTGGACTGCGATGGCTGGCCGAATGCCCCGAGATGGTACAACCAGATCAGGTTGCCCAAAACCGTTGTTTGGGATGCGGGTAGTTCCGAGTGCTTTTGCGGTTTCACGCTCCGCCTCCTTCCATCGTTGCTTGCTCTTACCTGCTGACATCTACTTCCTCCCCACCCTCCAGGACGCGGGCGATCACGGCCAGCGCGGATTGCCAATGCGGATCCAGTAGGTTGACGCCCATTGTGCTGATTGCGCCCGGGCGAATTGCCAAGTACCGACCACCCAAGCCAATCACTGTCCGATCATGGCGACTGGTGGTCCAACCGAGTTCAGCAAGCCCCGCCGCGATCTGCTCGATCTGGGTTGGGGTGAGGTTATTCATCAGCGAACCTGTACTCTCCACCCGTTCCCGGGAACTGATCGCTGTCCTCTGTGTCGCAAACGCAGCACCTGATCGAACGAGTTGGCCCGTAGTACATCCATGTGTCGGAGCTCTTCTGTGGCCGTGGCCTCTCGACCAGTTGCATGAACGGTCGGCGCTTTCGGCATGTGAAGCAATACCGCTCACCCTCCGAGAACGCGGCGACCTCCATCATCGGTGTTCGGAGAATGTGAACCAGACTCACGTCCCCTCCTCCCCGCTCTGCCCGTGGGCGAGCGCATCAACGATGTCATTCCAGTCGTCAATCGCAATTCCGTCGTCAACGTCGTAATCCCTGATGCGTTCAAGCAACCCCCGCTCCACGAGGCAGATTCCTGCGGCGTCAAATGCAGCAATCGACTGGCCTGCGATCACGTCCGCAACGATGTGATCGAAGTGACCCGCCACGACGGCCCGAATCTGCATAAATGCGTTGCTTTGCACGTCCATCACGATTCCTCCTGGGTGGCGGGGGTGTGGCGTTCGTTCATTTCGGGAAGGTTGAGCAAATCCACAAAGCCCTGTTCCTCTAGCAAATCAACCGATCCTTCTACCTTCAGCGCATTTACAAGCCGACCCCATGTGGTTTCCCCCTTCCCGTGGCAGTGAGGGCATTCGACAATAAAGCGGACAACGATAAGTTCATCGACCGATCCGCTGGCCTTGCACATTGGGCAAGACACCACCATGTCATTTCGATAAGGGAGTTCTTGAAGCAATGCCACCCTAATCCCCTTCCTGCCCCGCTGCGGGCAACTCTTCGAATTTCTCTAATGGTTCGGCAGGGCGGTCGGCGATCAATCCAGCTTCGGACATTTCGCGGACAATCCACACCGCCTGATTCTGCGGAGTTGCCACGCTGTATTCCTCATCGGTGCAGTTGCCGTATCGGTATCGATCAATGATTGTCCGGGCAATCTCCTGCGCTTGACGTGCTGTCTCTGGCTTCATTGCTGGTCCTTTCTGAGTGCGGCGAGGAGTTCGTCTGCAAAGTCGTATATCGGATAAATTGAACCCTTCCCATCGCGCATCCGTTGGTTCAGAAATCGCATCAACCGAACGTCCGCATCCTCTGGAATCATGTTCGCGCTGATGTCGGATTCGAGAGCAGGAACATCGTCGCCGTATATCCCCTCTCTGCCTTCAATGCGAGCCGCATCAGACAACGCCTGCACCTTTGGATGAATCACGTGCGGATCCAATCCAGGAGAGACATGACGACTTCCTCCAAGGGGCGCGGATACGGTCCACGACTTGCACACCTTGCGGATTGCGTTCCCGTTCCATCGCATCGGTAACAGGACTCGGTTTCCCCCCGATCAAGATGAATCAACACGCCGTATCCGCCACATACAGAGCATTCGACATCAACCTCCTCCCGCGCAATCGGCTGCGGGGCGGCGGCGTTCAGGCGGCGGGTGAGTTTCGGCAGCATTTCGAGATACCTCCGACGCTGTTCGGAATCGGCTTGATTGGTTCTCATCATGAAATACAGATTGGCGAAGATCGCCAGTTCCCCCGCGCCGTCCGGGGTGGTGGTGGGTTCGTCCTCTTCCCATCGCTCACGCAGCATTCGTTCGGCATCTAGTCTGGTCATGCCGTCTCTCAGATCAATCTCGTCACTCATCTCGTCCTCCGTCCGCGCTGCGGTCCAACTCCGCCTCCTCTAGTAAATCGGTCGCCACCTGAATCCAGGTGCTCATGCGCCACGTGCCCTCGTCCCATTCCTGAATGCCGTCTCCCTGATGACGTATCAGGACTGCCGGATTGCCGATCATCCGCTCCAATCCCTTAGCCAGCGCCTCGGGGGTGATCTGGTGGGTCATGGATTACCTCCTGTCGATTGCACGATCTGCAAGTAGGCGGAATGCGACTGCTGCTGCCAATGGCAGTACGCTGTTTCCTGCAGCGTGAATCCTGTCCAGCCGATCGGAAGGTTCATGAGGGCTTCCCAAAACTCCGGATTGAGTTGCTTCTTGCCATGTGACGGGTTCAGGGCCACCTTGGGCGATGTACTCCCGCCATCCGTCGGCGTCGTTTGGTCCGGGTGGGAATAGCCGTTCAGGGTATTGGCCTTCTGCCGTCCGTCGATCGATGTCGGAGTCGGCCATGAGCTCAGCGCCGTCGCTCGCAGCGACGGCGAGTTGCGTGCCATTTCGGACGCTGCCCCCACCTGCTTGATGTCCACCGTTTTCGGAGTCGGCCAGTTGCGTGCTTGACCCTCGGTGGTCAAAGTGATCGTTCCGTTCGCCTGTTTCTCGTACCCGCCCGTTGCCGTCTTGGGTGTCTGCCACCGTGCCACTTGGTCTGTCAGTGACACCTGTGCTTTGTGTCCCGAATCCCGAACCCCGCCCTCTATGTACACTCCGAAGCCATTGCCGTGAATGTCCGTCGCTGCCGGTGTCCGCCATTCTTTCGCCATCCTCGCCACCGTCGGTCGCGCCCCAGCTGGTCCGGGTGACGTGTTGCAGCCATCCCGCACCCCCGCGTCGGGTGTAGGCCAGCAGCCAGAACCGGTTGCGGATATGCGGAGCGCCAACATTGGACGCGCTGAGAGTTCCCCATTCCGCATCGAACCCGAGCGCGGCAAGGTCGGATAGCATCTCGGGGAGTCCGGCATGAACGATGCCTGGTACGTTCTCGATAAAGACGCAGCGGGGCTGGACTTCATCGATGACCCGTGCAGCGTCTTTCCAGATCCATCGTTCATCGTCGAGTCCGCGGCGTTGTCCGGCGACACTGAATGGCTGGCATGGGATGCCACCAGAGATGATGTCCACTCCGCCGCGCCACGGGCGGCCATCGAAGGTTGTGAGATCGTCCCAGATAGCCGCTCGATCCATGATCTGCGCGTCCATCCGCGCCACCCATACGGACGCGAGACGAGCTTCCTGTTCGACAACACCCACAGTGCGGTATCCGGGGATGACGAGGGAGAGTCCGAGTTCGATTGCTCCAACCCCTGCACAGATGGCGAGTCCATTGACTGATCCGGTACGTAGAGCCACACCGTTAGTTCTCCCCCCTCGCCGGGGCGGTCGTGTTGGCCGGGGTCATGGCTGTCCGTCCTCGGACACGTCGCGAACAATCGGGATGCCGTTGTTGCTGACCGGGATGTAGATGACAGTGTTGTTCGGCGAATCGACTGCGGCCATCTGTGCCTGAATCGCGAGATAGGTCAGATAGTCCTCGGTGAGTGACGAGTCGATGATGCGCTGGCTTTCGGCAATTCCCTCAGCCTCGGCAATACGAACGGCTGCCTTCTGTTGCTCAACCAGAACAAGGTTCGCCGTCTGCTTGACCTGCATTTCGATGACACGCTGCTGGTTCTTGGCATCGGCGACGCGCTGGTAGCGGTTGAACGCCTTGAACCCGGCAATGGTCCCCATGACGATTGCAACCAACAGGATCAACGCAGCAATGCCGCCGCCGATCATCTTCGCGTAGAACTTGGCGTTCGATTCTTCGTTCATGTCGCTTCCTCCGTTCGAGTTTCCGTACGATCCCTGCCCAAAGTGATCCCTCATCCCCCTATCCCTCCCCGTCCCGCCGATCCCGGTCGGCGTGTGGTCCTGGTGCGCATTCCTTGATCCGGTACGCGTAGGCGAATGAGCCGATCTTGCGGTTGGTGTATTCGACCGTGTAATCAACCTCGTGGACCTTCACCCGAAACACAGTGGGAACGTCCATCAGACTGATTGCAACAGCATCGGCAACGCTCTTGTCGTCGTACTCGTGAAAGGGGATGTCTCCTGGATCGTTCTCGTCAAACCTGAACGTAACCAACCAACGTCTAGCCGTCCTGTTGCTCACGGTGTCTCCCTTCATCGGCTTCGGCGTGCTGGTGTCGATCTGCGGCGGGGTCATGGCTTGGCCTGTTCCGGGCGATGCCACGTGCCCCACTCGGGGTCGATCTGCCAGGTCGTGCCGTCAATCACCATCGTCACCATTACTGCACCACCGTCCGGTCTGCGAACACGCGCCGCGCGGTGATCTGCGACCGGGCGTCTACGCCGGAGAGTCGCGTTAGCAGAAGCGCCTGCCCGGTGCCGAGCTTCTGCATGTCCTTCGCCATATCCGCGACTGCCCGGTTCGTCGCCGCTATGTCGGTGTCGACCGATTCCGCAAGTTTCCCGATCTGCAACTGTCTCTCCCGGTCCCGCAATTCCGCGTAGACCACGTACGCTCCAAACAGTCCCGCCGTCAGGCCAAACATCATTTCGATCACAGGGCCTCTCCCGTCACCAATAACCCGCCATACGCCATGTGCGCCGCATACTTCACGCCAGACGCCCACCCCCACCGGGTAATCGTCGTGACGGCTATCCTGGCGCGAACTCTCCCCGTCGTCTTGTTCAGACGGTAGTGATCCGGGGCCTTGCCCTCCGCCGGGACAATCAACAGCTGCTTACCGACCTGATCCGCCAGCACCGTGACGTAGTCCGGCGATCCAATTGCAGACCGGGCGGTCGAACTCAATGTCAAATCGTTCACCGATGCGATATGCACGCCCATCGCTGAATGGAATCGCACGATCGGGGTGAACGATGCCGGAATCGGCACATCCTTGTCGGCTGCCGTCACCAGTGAGACGTGCTCGCGGAACAGGTCAATCGGCTCACCGAGGTAGGTGTAGGCAATCGAGCGGATCCGGTTGTCCGGGTTGCCGTTCAGGAACGTGTCCAGATCAGCGGTCCTGGTGAACCCGACCCGCGCGGCCATGTGGGTCATGCTGTAGCGACCTACCCGCATTTCGGTGGTGAGTACCGCGCGCGCCTCCCGGAGCGTCATCGGTTCGTGTACTGGTTGCGCGACCATCACGTGTCCTTTCGTCGATTGCCGAGGTGGTACTGCTGGCAATAGCGGCAGTGGTAGACCCGGAGCGTGTCGGTGTTCGGTCGGGTTTGCTGAACGCGGGCGAGGTTGCGTTCGGCCTCTTCGCGGGTCGGGTGCTTGCGTTTGCCGGTACAGGTGCGCCACCGGGCGAACCGGCGCCACGCCTCCAGCGATTCGATGCGGACGGTCACTCAAACCGCCTCCAACCATTCGTCATCGCCCACCGGCAGCGCCACCGGAACCAGACCCGCAATCCGCTTCTGCTCCCCGTTCGGCAGGATCGCCAGTTCCATCGGCGTGCCCCGTTTCAGCGCGGCAATCGCGTCCTGCCGGAACTGGTTGTGGAATCGCTCGACCTGCGCCCGAAGCGTTTGCATCTGGTCCGTCGGGCATTGGCACAGTTCCTGCCACCCGAACGCTCTGGCCGTCCGCTCGATCAGCGGATGCGTGAACTTCGGCTTGCCCCACGATCCGGGATACTTGATCCGGTCGCGGATTTCCTCCCACGCCTGCTCCCCGTTCGGCAACTCGGCAGACCAGGCATCGGTGCTGGTTCCCACGAAGTGATTGCGCATGGCGGGAGCTGACGGGACAAAGTCCGGGTGCTGTTCAAGCAACGTCGGCAACCCGGCCATGACCACGTCGTAGGGGATGTCGGCCAAGAGCAGGTGGTATCCGGCGAGGTTGTCGCCACCGAGGTTGGCGTGTCGATACATCCCGTTCAGCATGTCAATCACGTCTCTGGTTTCGTCTACGGTCATTGCATCCCAATCTTTCGCTTGAGTTCTTCTGCAGCTCGGTCGAGGTCGATTACGCGGCCATTCGCGGCTGGTGCTCGTGGCTGGATCGGAGGCGGTTCGTTCTCCCACCGTGCCTGGTTCAGCCACGTCGATGCGTCCGGAATCAGCCGGTTCTCGATGGTTGCCCAATACGGCAGCCACTTGGGCAAGGCATCGCGTGCTAGGCAGTGTTCTTCGTCGGTCAGTCGTTCCCATCGGTCGAACGCGGTGCGTTTCGTGTCGCCCTTCTTTGGCCAAACAGACCACCAGCGCTCAAAATCGGCCGTGTATGTACCCTTCGGCTTGGGTCCTGGCTTCGGGCTTACGGGTAAAGGGTTACGGGAAGGGGTTACGGGTACGGGGCTATCCGCTTGCCAGTCGTTTGCCATATCGTTTGCTATCGGTTTGCTATCGGTTTGTGATTCTGAATCGGGATCGTTGCCATTCCATCTGGATTCCGACCCTCGTTTGCCTGCCTCCGATCGTGCATTGCGAACCTGTTCACGCTTTGCATCTGCGTCGGCTTTCGACGGGTTGTATTCCAGGTAGTCGTGAATCTGATAACCGCCCTCTACCCTCCGCCAGAGTCCCGCCTCAATGAGCGCGTCTACGTACGGTTGCGGATCTTCTTCTCCCGATTCGCGCCGGGGAAGTGATGCCGGAATGAATCCATCAGTTGATCGTCTGGCCGCGTAGACCAAACCGCTCAGCCACATTCCACGCGCACCGAGGCTGAGACTGATGACCTTGATGTGGTCGGTGAATTGGTCGTCAACTCGTGCCCACGCCATTGCTAGGAATCACCTTCGTCAAGATTTCTGGCAACTCCCCAAAGGTATCTGACCCACCCATTGCCACTCATATTCATTTGTCCTGTGCCGATCTTTGCGGACACGATCTGAAGCGCATCGCCAACCGTATCGACACTGTATTTGATGAGCATTTGCTTTATTAGCGATGCGGATGGACATTCGTCGCCCTCTGTGTACTGACACCAGAGCTCTTGCCAAATCGTGATAAGGCGATCTGTCTGTTTCTCTCTCAAATAAAGTGCTTCGGTGTAACGGTTTAGTTCTGCGATCTCTTGCTGCGTTTGTAGGTAAAGCAGATCGGCGTCTGGACGGGGAGCATTGGACGTTGGCAACTTATCTCGCTTGCCTCGATTACAGTCGAAGCACGCGGTGATGAGGTTGTTGATATCGCTTGATCCATTGTTCGCAACGGGATCGATGTGGTCGACTTCCAGAACCACATGCGGCGGCTGTGCCCCGCAGTACTGGCACGTGAACTGGTCACGCCGAAACACATCGAATCGTTTGCCCTTGCTGATCGCCTTACGTGCCACCGTCTAACTCGCCTTCTGCTCGTGGAGTCGGGACTGTTTCGCCCAGAACTCGTCCTCGGCCTTCTGCTCACGTTGCCGCTGCACCGTGGCTCCGTAGTCGCACCAGCACGTGTCCTGCGTCTGCGTGTGAATCCCGGTCCCCTCGCAGGCGTAGCAGCCCGTGAACATCTCCGGGTCCAGGCCGTGGCGCAGGCAGTAGTCGAGCCGTTCCTGCGCCCGCTGTGCATCGATCAACGCGAACGCCTTCGCCAGGAATGGAGGCACGGGCAACGTCTCGCCGTCTCGCGTCGTGTGCGTGAATGTCGGCTCATCGTCGATGTCGAAAACGCTGCCCGCTGCTCTCATGTCCTGCTCCGTTCCAATCCCCGGATAACGTCCTCGACATCACCTTTCGGGTATCTGTCGCCGTCACGGGTCACGTACTCGCCGAGCTCTGCGTCCCAGCGAATCTGGCTGCCTCCCAGCGCGTTCCACAGGGCGATCCGCCGCTCGTGCAGGGCCTCGTCGACCATGTCCGCGAACTGCACGAATCCGGGGAAGTGATCCGGGCCGGGTCCGTACGGGGCGGAGGCGAGACGCGCGACCGGATGATCCAACGGGAGCACGAACGGCTCCCGCGTATCGGCTGGCAACTCCATCGCCAACTGCGCGACCATCAGGACGCCTCAGCCATAGCCAAGATCACTCGGCGTGTCGTCTCTGCGTCTGCCAGTGCGCGGTGTCCACCTGGTGGTATCCCGAACGTCTCGGCGGCGAAGTCGAGCTTGTGCCACTTGAGCGACCCGTACTTGCCGATGGTCCCGTCATACTCAGAGAACGCCAACATTGCGCAACCCCACCCACCGGTCAGGTCGAACTCTGGCAGTCCCTCAGCGCGTGCACACTGGTTGATGATCTTGAAGTCGTAATCAAGGTTGTAGACGATGACACTGTCGCCAAGCACGTCGGTCAACATGTCGTAGACGACGCTGAACGGTGGGGCATCCGCAACCATTTCGTCGGTGATGCCATGAACCGCAGTTGCACCGGGCGGGATTGGATTCCTGGGTTTGACCAAGGTATCCAGTAGGATGGTGCCATTGATCGACACCACGCCTACGTCGCAAATCTCCGCCTCGATACCAAGCCCGGTCGTCTCCGTGTCGATGATGACCGCAGTCCCCTCGGCTACTAGACTCTTGGCCCACTCAATGGATTTCTGACGTCCGAGTGCAGGCTGGCTCATGCCGCCTCCTGCTCATCGAGCGCGTTGCGTCGGGCGTTCTCGTCGCGGGCCAGTGAGTCCATGTCCTCCATGAGTTCCTTGACCATGCGACGCAGGTCTGCGCCGTCGGGTGCGGTGAACTCGTCGATCTCGACTGTCGTTTCGTGACCCCATCCGTTCTTCACGGTGCGTGAGTGGCTGATCCGTACCCGGATCTTCGGATCGTTCGCGCTCATGCGGCAGCTCGATTCCGACCCGCCAGGTACGCCTGCCATGACGGGAGGCTGATTACCCACCGGCTGCCCTCTTTCCATGCTTCGACCTTCCGATTGGTGATCAGGTTCTCGACGATGTAGTCGGTGCTCATCTGCAACTCGATCGCTGCGTCCTTGAGCTTGATCACGCGGTTATGACTGACAACTTCTGCATTCATCGGGTGCTGTACCTCTCAGCGGAAACAAGGGCCGGGTTGTGTCGCCCGGCCTTTCGTAGACATAGTGGTTACTCGAGTTCCTTGCGTCGTGCCCTGGCAGCCTCCGTATAGACATCGGTGACACCGACGCCCTTCTTCTCCATCTTGTCCGCGACCCAATCGATCTGACGGACATCCTGCGCGCCCTTGACCATCAGCGCCCAGAGTTCGGGGGAGTCACCAGCAGTGGCCGTGAGCTTCGTCAGCGTCGGGCCGTCCTTGGTCACGAACGCGGCGACACAGTCCTTGGCGAACGTGTCCCGGTCGACCATCGCGGGATTCGGTGCCTGTTGCGGCGGTGCGGATTGCTGACGTGTCTGGCGAGGTGCAGGTGCGTTTCGTGCAGCCTGCTGTCCTGGTTTGCTTGTGTCTATGTAGAGCTGCTTGAGCGCTACGCCAAAACCTGCAGCACATCGCTTGAGACAGTCCGATGCCGCGCCCTTGTACGAGCTATCAGCCCCGGAACCTGCCTCCATTTCCTGAACACCAATGTCGGTTCGGCTGCCAAGCCCCGGAATTGTTAGTGTGCCAATCACGACACAAACGTTCGGAGCCGGTGTCACCTCGCCGGTGTTTTGGTTGGTGCGATCTCGCAGCGCACCGTCATTCCGGTAATCGATCGACTGGATTGCAAAGTCAAAGCAATTCCCGGTCGCCTCGATCAAACGTTCCCGAATGAACTCCTGACCGATGTACGACTTTCCCTGCTTCTGTTCGATGAGCGATGAATCGAACGGAGCCATCAATGCGTCGCTGATTTCTTTCGCTCTAGTACTTGTGTTCGTGTCTGTCATGCCGTAGACTCCTACTACCTTTCAGCGCATACCCGCGCGGTAGACGGCCCGGCCACACACCGGGCCGTTTGCGTTACCAGAGCACCGCCACCGCAGCGGAATGCCGCTTGGCTGCCTGCTGGATCGCCGCAGGGTCCGTTCCCCGCGTGCTCTTCTGAATCAACTCCTGGCCGGTCAGATTCGCATCTGCCCATGCCTGCAAGTCGTCGATGTCCTCCGCGACCTCGTTCGCCTCAATCGCGTCGATCTGACCCGGCGACTTCGTGTCCACAAGAAACGACTGAACCTTGACCTCTAGCCGAGATACCCGGCTTACCAACTCCTGTGCGATGCTTGGCACGTTTGCCATCTTTGTTGCCCCCAACAAACCCGCGAATAAACCCGTTGCCCGACCCTCAGGCGACGGCTACTGTGTCGACATGAACCGATGCGCTCTCCCGCTCAACCCTCCATTCCAGATCACCTTCAAACCCGCTGGTCATCGCGACCGGAGCGGACACCCACCGGCACCCGCCGTCGCTCTGATCCCGGCAGAAGGCACGCGCCGTTCCGTAGACCTCATCGAACTGCGGCAGATGCATGGCGATCGCAAGGCGACCGCCGCACGCAGGACACCGAGCGTTCATTCCCACCCCTCCGGCGTGCCACAGAACCAGTCCTGGATCGCGTACACGGCCCACGTGAATCCCACGAACCCGAGAATCACCGCCGCGCCCGTGACGACAATCCCGCCGATCACCGCCAGCACCATCAGAACTCCGTCGTTCAGCACGTCCCGTCCTCCACAAGTGACGCCAGCACAATCGCCAGCATCACGATCACGAACACACCTGCAAGAGCCACCGCGCAAACCATCCGATTACTCCCCACATCACGACCGCAGCCGCGAATACAGCGATCAACCAGCGACGATTGCGGGGCTCGTCATCCTCAAACTCAGTCCAGTGCGGGGTGTCCATTCAGGCGGCCTGATCAATCGGGCCGCGCATCTCATCGACCGCGATCCGGAGGGATTGGCAGACCGTGTACCAGGCGTTGACCAACTCAGCCTGATCACACTTGAGACGCAACGCCTCATCGGTGGTCTTGCCTTCGTTGACGGCCAGCATGTGGGCATAGGACGAGCGGACGAACGCGAACCAGCTCGTGTTGCTGATCTGTTCGATTGCATCACCGAACAGATGACCGGCACCGCCGACCATGTTGGTGACGAACATGTTGTCGTCCTCAACCTCAACGACGGTTTTGCAGACAATCTCGCGTGCGCGCATCGCCGCAACGGCTGCCATCTGGTCAATCAGGCGGCGATAGAAGTTCTGCTTGGTGCAGCGGTATGGCTTGCGGGTGTAGGAGTTGAACGACATCGGCCCGGCAATCCACGGCTCGAATGTCCGTGTGATGTCGTACGCCTGATTCGTTGCACTGTCGCCGGTCCGAACCTCGAACAGGAACCACTCGTCGGCATTCGGGACCTGATCGATCACCCGATTGGCGTGACGGGTGACAACCCGCCATTCCTGCTCGACCCGCTGCACCACACTCAAATGCCGAATCTGCCCTTCACTCATTCCCGTGCCTTTCAGATACCCAGGAGTCGGAACCCGAACTCCGGGCAACCAACAGGACACAGCGGCGAAGATGCCGCTTGCACCGGAGGTCGGTGCGGAATAGCCGGGGTGATGGCTATTCGTCCCACTAGCTGCGCGGAAGCCGCGTACTGCTCCGCAATTCACGCTGCGTTCGCTTTCGTTTCGTGGGCAGCCCTCTGCCGCAGCACCTTCGGCAGCAGCCGAACGCAGATCGTTGCCAGCGCCCGGCACCGGCTGCACGCGACATGCACGCGCCCGTCCCACCCGTTGGTGGTGACCAGGTCGTGATCGCGGCCACAGACTTCGCAGACGGGAATGGTCATGCGGCTACCTCTTTCGTATCTGTGACATACCCATTCGGGTATTCGATGAGCATGGCAACCGGGACGCCAAGCAGTGCGGACGCCTTCTCGGCTACCGCAAAAGAAACGTCCTTGCGTCCCGCCATAGCATGACTAAGCATGGAATCAGTGACTCCAACCTGTCTGGCAAGCCACCGGGCATTACGTCCCTGTACTCTCAAAACGCTCTTCATTCCGGGGAGGTGAACTCGTGTCGTTTCCATAGTGGAATCACTGTATACCCATTCGGTGAAATAGTCAAGCAGTATTGACTCCGATGAGTGGAAACACATTCTCCAAATGGATACGCCTGCAACTAGAGCGCCGCGAAATGAGCCAATCAGACTTTGCGCGTCGGCTTGACGTATCCCCGGCAGTGGTCAATCGATGGGTGTTGGGGCAGCGGATTCCATCCCCACGATACTGCGACCTGATAGCCGACGCGCTGAATGTCGACCTGGACATCGTTTTGTTCCAGGCCGGTCACCGTCCACTTGAGAAGCGTCTAGACCCAGACGATCCCGCGCTGGAGTTCCACGGCCTGATTGATCGCATAGATTGGACACTGCCGGGCACCCAGAAGATGGCCCGTTCCGTATTGCGCAACCTGGTCGATATGTCGAGAGAGGCTAAACAATGAAACGCCTAGCACTAATCCTCCCACTGCTCTTGATACTGACCGCGTGCAGCGTATCCATCAACTCCGATGAGCCGGTGGTCGTGGTGCTGGCAACCGAGACGCCGACCGAAACTGCCACTGTCACGGCAACGCCAACTGTCACCAATACACCCACCAACACCGCGACACCGACTGCGACCTGGACTCCGCTCGCCAACGAACTGACCATGACCGCGATGGCGGACGCCGCAACCGAACGGGCCGCGACTCGTGCAGCGGAAGAGACGGCAGAGGCAATCGCGAACCCGCGCGATCTGGTATTTACCGTTGATCTTGTGGGCGTTGTCGGCGAGTCCATAACGTCTACCAACGGCGTCGAGTGCCGGGGCCGCACCCAGACACCCTATCGCGAACTCAGATCCCGCACAGAGGTTCAGGTATTTGGTCCGGGTGGTCGCGTGTTCTGGGCCGGAGAGTTCGTGAACGGGACCGCTACGGATGTTGACGGTGACGCGATGACCTGCGTGTTCACGTTCACCGCACCCGACCTGCCCGAACTGGCGGAGTACACGGTGCAGATCGGGGACGACTTCGCGTGGACCTACACCTACAACGATCTGGCGTCTGTCGATTTCAGCATCACCGCAACGGTTCAGGCAGAATGACCACCCCGCCCATCGTGCCTACCCGCGACGATCCCGACTTCGATCCGTGGCTGCGATGGGACGCGCTCTATGGTTATCTGTCCAACACGAAGCCGACCGAGGAACAGCGGGCCGCGCTGGCCGTCCTGATGTTCAGGACCAAACTCCGCCTCACCTACGACCCGGCGTTCGACGAATGATCCTCGTAGTCCACCGCCACAATCCCGTCCCCGTCACAGTGCAGGCAATCGACCACCGCCTCCGCCAGGTTCAGGCAGATCGGGCAGCGTTCGTATCCGTCCGGGATCGTCGGCTCCACAACGGAACGGCGTTTCGTCGGAACCTTGAACAGCGGTACCACCGATCGGTTCCGGTACATCTCGCGGGCGATCATGTTGTCGTACTCCTGGAACACGTACAGCACCGCCCGGTTCGTCGACGTCAAATGTTCAACCGTCCCGCTGCCCGCGTGCTCCACAAACAGATCAGCGCGGTCGTGGGCAATCCGCATATGCGTGCCATGTACCACCGCCGCGACATCGCCACCCTGCCGTCGCCGCAAACTCGTCACCCCCGAAAGCGTCACTGGTTCCGGATTCTGCGCCACCCTGCTCACCCTTTCTGCGTCACATCGCGTAATAGTTTTAGTAGTTCGCGCAACACTATAGATACTCCGGCGCTGCGTAAATGGCGGATATTCCTAACCCGAACCGGTACCTACCTCCCCGATAGTACAGAACGTGTGTTCTATCGTCTAGTCTTTCCGGATTGTCACTGATGCCGCGCACTGATCCCCGGCCCATGACCAGGGTGCCGACGCAAAGCCGAACCACGGGCAAGCCGGTATCGGATTTCGGCGCGTGGTTGCTAGGCGAGATTGAACGCAAGGGATCGAACCAGCGGCAGTTCAGCATTGATGCAGAGATCAGCCCGCAGGCCATCAGCCATTGGGTATTCGGCGAACGTGTCCCGAAGATCGAGCAATGCGACCGGATGGCGAGCGCATTGAAGGTGCCGCTCTGGCGCGTTCTCGAAGCCGCAGGACTGCCGTACGAGGGTATGAAGGGCGTACCGCGCACCGACGTCCGCCGCAAACTGTGGGCACGGATTGAGCGCATGAGCGACGAGGACGCAGCCCGGCTTCTGGAGTCGCTCTGATGCCAGTTGGTCTGGCCTATGTCCGGCAATCGAAGGCGCGCGCCGGAGAGGACGCGGAACGATCGCTGAGTCTTGCGGCCCAGGAACAGCGCATCCGCGAGTGGGCAGACCGCGAACGATGGGGCGTGGTTGACGTCGTCCGCGACCACGATCTGTCCGGCGATTCGATGGACCGCCCTGGCTGGATCGATGTCGTCTCGCGGGTACAGGCCGGGGGCATTGACGCCGTGCTGGTGTTCGCGATGTCGCGGGTCGCGCGGGACTTTCTGCTGCAGGAGATTGCGTTCCGCGAACTCGTGTCGTACGGCGCGAAGATCATCAGCGTCAGCGAACCGGGCGCAGAGGATGACATGATGCGCGGGTTTCTCGGCGTCATCAGTCAGGCCGAACGCAAGCGCATGGGCCGGTTCATCTCCGCCGCTGCCCACGAACGGCAACGGCGCGGCATCTGGGTTGGCGGCAAACTGTCCGGATTTCGCAAGACCGGGCATCCGGGCGAACGTGGCCGCAACCTCGAACCTGATCCGGAAACCGCACCGCAGATGGTACAGGTGGTCCGCATGGCGCTGGCCGGGGAACCGTTCCTGCAAATCGCCCATTGGCTGAACGCGAACGATGTCCCGAACGCCTACGGGTCAACCTGGACCGCAACAACCGTCGGCAAGTGGCTACGCAACCCGTCCATCGCCGGAGCGGTCACCAGTCGGGACGGCATCGTCTGGGACGCCTTCCCCGGCATCATTGACCGCGCGACGTGGGAACGCTTGCAGACCGTCGTCGCGTCCCGACAGCGGCTCCGCAATCAGGTCGAGGTTGACCACTGGTTACGCGGGCAGGTGGTCCACGGCTGCGGACGGCGCATGATCCTGAACCGCGTCACGAGCGGTCGCAAAAGCATCCACTTCCGCTGCCCCGGATACATCTACAAGACCGCAGACCGCTGCACGTCCCCGCCGTACACCCTGAGCGCCACGAAGATCAGCGACGCGGTGCGGGAGGCGCTGGCCCGCGACCTTGCCTCGGTGGTCGACCCGGACGCGATTGTGGCGGAGTGGCACGCCAGCCAGAATGGCGCTGACATCATCCGGCGCAGGTCGCAGATCACCCGCGAACTGATTGCCGCCGACACGACCCACGAGCGGGCTGAAGCGCTGTACCTGAACGGACGGCGGGATGCTGCGTGGCTGGCCGAACAGGATGCCGTCCACGTGCGCACCGCCGCCCGCCTGCGCGACGAACTGGCGGAACTGGACTCGCCACCCGACATCGCCGTCCTGCGCGATGTGAGGGCCATGCTGACCGATGTCCGGGTCATGATCGATCTTGTTGCGCCGGACGAGTTGTCACAGGTTCTGCGTGAACTGGGCGTCGTGGTGGTCGAGGGGAGAACGGTGCGCATCCGGTATCAGGCAGAGATCGCTCTACTGATCCCCTCCCCCGCCGTTATGACATTGCCGTAGCCGTACCAGATCGGGTTTCGCTTTGTCCGAACGGGTGCTAGTATTGGCGCAGGGCGGTAATTCCCGTGAGTGGCGCACCCCAATAAGACGCCACTCGCCGCCCCGTTCCCGCTCCGGAACACGGCTCATGTTCTTCGGAACCGGCTGCCGGGGTTGCAAATCGGTTTTCTGTTTTCCGTCGGGTAGCCCGCGAGTTCGTCGGTCCGAGCAACAGATGTGACGGTGAGCTTGGCACGCAACGGTAAGCATGCGCTCCCCGAGCCGAAGGGGAATCCAGGCCTGAATGGAGTCAGGTGCGCAGACCTGTGGTGGAACTCCACAGACCGTCACGATTGACAGACCCGGTGACAAGTGCACGCCCGCACTTCCACGCATTCGGTGCGAGATAGCCGGGTCGCCCCTCCACTGCAATAACGCCGCCCCGTATTGCAACAGCGCACTATCACAAGCAATCGGTAATGATAGTTATGAGACAGAGAGTGTCATACCTGCGTCAATTCAGGCGTTGCAATGATTCCTCAAGGCACCACCAGTCGAACGTCCGACCGCTGTCTGTCTCCCACCTGACCTGAACCAGGGACTCGTCGAAGTGATCCCGCGTCAGCACCACCCCGGTCGCGTCCGGAAACTCGTCGCTGATGACCTCGTCCCCGGCGCTCATTCGGAATCAATCACGTTGAACGAATCGTGCCATTCCCACGTCCCCCCGCCGATCTCTGCCGTCCAGTGGAGCGCGTGCAGGCCAACGACCGGCGTTGTGACCAGGCACCACCAGGACCCGTTCGCGGTATGGGTGATATCGCCTGCCGCTGCCGTGTAGGTGTCGACCACGGTTCCGGCGGGATTCTTGTGCACCAGCGTGATCGTCTCCCCTCCCTCAAGGGTCGTGACAGCAGTTCCCTCCTTGACGCGCGTCAGGGTGGGCAGTTCCGCCCACGGAGTTGTGCCAAGCTGATAGGTCGGTGTCTGTTGTGCAACGGGCATCGTGTCCTCCTAGTTCCCGACCAGATGCGGGACGGTATGCAGTAACGGCAGGGTGACGGGTTCGGATTCCAGCAGATCGTGCAGGGTGGGCGTCGCAGAGAGTAACGACTTCGTCAGCGGGGCAGCGGTCAGTAGGTCGTGAGACGTGGCGACGGCGTACAGGAACGGCTTCGTCCGGGCAGGTCCGCCGGTAACGGGCGACGGGTTCAGGACTATCGCCGTAACCACCCCACCCGTAATCGTCACCGCAGACCCGGACACGGTTCCGGTATCACCGGATCCCGCAAGCGCGACCACCTGACCGCCGATGACCACCAGCGCGGACGTCGTCACGAGCCCGGTGGCACCTGCTGATCCCGCAATCGACGCGCCCGATACGGCGATTGTGCTGGCAAGCACCGCACCGATCGCAGATTGTCCCGCCGTTGCCGTGACCGTGTTGCCGGTGATGGTGACAGCCTGCGCGTTGACCGATCCCGTCGCGCCCTGCCCGGTAGTGGCCGTGACGCTTCCGCCGGTGATCGGGATTGATTGGGCAGCGACCTCACCCGTTGCCGGGATGGATGCACCCGCCGTGCCGTCAACCGTCCCGCCCGTGATGACGACTGCCGACGCCGAGACGGTACCGCTATCGGCCTGTCCCGCCGTTCCGGTAACACTTGCGCCAGTAATCGGGATTGACTGTGCGCTGACAGTTCCGGTATCCGATTGTCCAGTGGTGCCGGTAACACTCGCACCCGAAACCGTGACGGCAGACCCGGACACCGTGCCGACGGCAGATTGCCCGGCAGTCGCGCTGACCGTCTCACCGACAATCAGGACCGCCGGGGCAATCTCGATGCTACTGGTACTCGCGTGCGGGGTGCCGGACCACGCCCAGCCGGGGGAGTCACCGTCGCCATAGTTGCCGGGCGGCAGCGGTTCGTTGATCGCGATGTAGGCAGCGTCGAGGTCAAACTCTTCGGTTGCATCAACTTCAACCGCGACGACCGGGAGGGCTACTTCTGCCGTTGCTGTCCATGTGTAGGTAAGTTCGTTTTCACCAAGGACCAGCGTTGACGCGGTTGCCCAATCCAGATTTAAAAGGTCGCCGAGTGTCGCCTTCTTGCCGACCAGATCCGCGGATGCGTTGAGCATGACCCGTGCGGTGACGACATCCGTAGCAGCGGCTGGAATGGGTCCATTTGATCCGTCGAAGCCGATAAGGATGAATCCGAAATCGTTAGTAAACACGCCAGATAGGCCGAATGCGAGCGCGAAGTCTGCCGAAAAAGGATTCTCGGCAACGCAATGCACCGAATTGCTTCCCGACTCAGCCCACGACGCCCCCTGTGTGATCGTAAACTCTGGATTACCTGATTCTAAGAAGAGGTCCCCGTCCCCCCACCAATCAACCCCCGTCTCCGCGCTCGGATTCGGCATGTGGTTCGTGTAGGTGGTGTTGACGACGGTCCCGGTTGCGTCGACGGGCGAGACGTCCGTGCCAGTGACCGTGCCGCCCGTGACGGTGATGCCCGACACGCTGACGGTGCCGGTGGCACCCTGTCCCGCTGTCCCGGTAACTGATCCTCCGGTGACCGCGACGGCAGACGATGAGACGGTTCCGGTTGCGTCGACGTTCCCGGCCGCAGGGCGAATCGCGAACGCAAAGTTTGCGGACGGCGCGCCGGATGTTGAGTTGATTGCCGAGCGATTCCCGGTTGCCCCTGCTGACGGACGCGACTCGAAGGTGACGATCTGCCGCCGATACGACGCCTCGGTGATGCGTTTGATGTCCGCCGACTGCGTTGGCCCGTAGAGGGTTGTGCCGGTTGCGTTGAAGCACGAGGCCGTAATCAGCACCGTATCGTCCATCGTGGTCGTGACGCCGGTGATGGTCGTTCCGCCGGAGTCTGTCCCGCTCGTCGCGATGGTGACGGCGGTATCCTCGGGCGTTGTCAGATCAGCGCCACGCGCCCACCAGGAAATCCCCGAGCTCGTGGTACTGCTGGTCGTGAAGTCCCACGTCGCCGGCTCTCCCGCCGCGTTGGTAATGACCTTGCGGTACAGGTACAGCCGACACCCGATCTGGGTCAAATCCGACGCAAGTTCCGTGAATCCTGACGGCACGGCTGAGATTGTTCCGGTCGACAGATGCACCGTGATATAGGCAACGTCGTCGTCTGCCAGCCCGGACGGCTTGGCAACGGCCAGTGTGGTCGCGGCGGACGTGTTCGCTGAGGCAACGCCTTCGCTGAGTTCAATCGTTGGCGACGGTGCCGACCCGACCGCCCAGACCAGATCAACCGATGGTGTGGTGTGGTCGGTGTAGAGCACCGGGATACCGGTCGGTGTGGCAACGGCGTAACAGGCCGGATCGTTGGCGAGTCCAAAGATGACATCCCGGTCGGTGCCGAACGCGGGAGTCGCGAAATCATCCGACCGATCTGCGTGGATGTATCCCCGCCCGTTTCCGGACCAGATCGCGTGCCACCGATTCTGAAACGGGACGGACGTGCCGATAAGGATTCCGGGGTCCGTTGACGTGGTCGGGGACAGGTTGGTGGTGATCGACCACGACGGCGCGCTGCCCGATGTCGTGAAGAGAAAGTCTGCCTCGCCGCCGGAGTCCTTCTGGATGATCGAAATACGATGCGTGCCGCCGTCGTTGATGTACCCACCGAACGACGAGAGCAACCGGGTAGTCGATACCGAACTGTCAAGATCCCCAACCGTGCCGAGCGTATTGCTGCTGTCAATCGACCGCTGCGTGAGGTCCGACGCCGTTTCCTCGTAGAAAAACACGTGCGCCATATCCGAGTTGTCGGTCATCACAATCGACAGCGGGATTGACGTGTTGCTGGTGTGAATGGCAACCTCTGCCGCCCACGATGATCCCTCGTAAATCCGGTGATACAGATCGTTGTTGGAACTGTTCCGGTAGACGAGGATGACATCGTTATCCGACCGGATTGCAACGCCAATTCCGAAGTCCGCGTGGGCCGTGGTGCTTGCGTCCGCAGCCCCTACGTCCGAGCCTTCCCAGGTATCGGTCGAGGTGTCAAACTTGCGAACCCGGATTGTGTTAGTTGCCGTCCGATACGCCACATAGATGCAATCGGATTCCGTGCCCGAAAGCGGCATGTTGGCATCGTAGGAATGGGCCGCATTGGAATGTGACCGGCTGTTGCTGCTGTCCTGCTCAGTCCACGTCACCCCGCCGTCCGTGGACTTGTGAACTTCAATCAGGGACGCGGAGGTGTTCAGGACAACGGCATACAGATTGTCCCCAACGGAAAACAGACTTCGGGCA
>ERZ761594.73-NODE-73-length-47033-cov-48.456682_pt1 | contig 47033 bp, 68 predicted proteins | sample MGYA00511036_ERZ761594 | MGnify/ENA primary metagenome ERZ761594 (study PRJEB28899, sample SAMN03785561) | bioreactor sludge metagenome | biome: EBPR Sludge; feature: EBPR Bioreactor; material: 0.22µm filtered reactor supernatant | place: Saint Lucia: Queensland... | reverse complement strand
GGAAGTACGCCGGTCGCCAGTCGCTGACGTCCGCGCTGTCGAATGTTCCTGCGTAACCGGCGGGCATCGAGAGCAGGCGGAAGTCTGTCGGTCGCCAGTCGCTGACGTCTGCGCTGTCGAACGTCCCTGCGTAACCGGATGGCATCAAGTACAGGCGGAAGTCTGTCGGTCGCCATGCGCTGACGTCTGCGCTGTCGAACGTCCCTGCGTACCCCGTTGGCATGGAGTACATGTAGAAGGTCGTCGGTCGCCAGTCGGATACGTCTGCGCTGTCGAATGTTCCTGCGTAGCCGGCGGGCATCGCGTACAGCCAGAAGCTCGTCGGTCGCCACGCGGACACGTCTGCCGAATTGAACGTCCCCCCGTAGCCTGCGGGCATCGAGTACAGTTGGAAGTACGCCGGTCGCCAGTCGCTGACGTCCGCGCTGTCGAATGTTCCTGCGTAACCGGCGGGCATCGAGAGCAGGCGGAAGTCTGTCGGTCGCCAGTCGCTGACGTCTGCGCTGTCGAACGTCCCTGCGTACCCCGTTGGCATGGAGTACATGTAGAAGGTCGTCGGTCGCCAGTCGGATACGTCTGCGCTGTTGAATGTGCCCGCCTTGAGCGCTACAAAGACCGCCGTCTGAATGTTGACGCACAGCTTCACGTCCGCGCTGTTGAGCGTCACTTTGTTGTCGCGGATGTCGAACACCGTCACGAGTTCCGGCTGCATAAAGCGGACGATGTAATTGCCTGCTGCCGCATACTGATGCGTGCGCTGCGCTGTGCCGGTGTAGTCGTTCGTGCTGCCGTCGCCCCAATCGACCGTTGTCGATGCCGACACGCCGAGCGAGTTGATCGTCAGCGTCTGGTTCGGCGCGGTCGTGGTGACGGTGAAGGATGCCGTTGGCGCAGCCGCCCCGCTATTGCCCAATAGCAGCACGTGCTTCATCAGTGATCGCATATCAGTAGTCCCCTTCTATGACCCTGCAGGCTCCGGCGCGGTGGGTGCGGTGCCGTCCACCGCCGGCTTGACGACGCGCTCAATGGCCGCGCCGATCTTGTCCGCCACCATCTCCAGCGCCTTGTCCTTCGCTTCCACCAGCGCTTCAAGGTGCTGCACGCGCTTTTCGAGTTCCCCGATGCGTGCCTGCGCCGCGCCAAGCGCGACTTCGAGTTCCGTGTTCTTCTTCGTCGCGGCGTCCCTCTCGGCTTCCGCCGCCTGCTTGTCCTTGTCGTGCGCCTTCACAGCGGCTTCCAACGTTGCGACCTGCGTCTTCAGCGATTTCACCTCCGCCGCCTGCGCCTCGCGCGCCTTGCGTTCGCAGTCGAGTTCTTCCGACAGCGCGTTCAGACGCTGCGCCATTTCGTGCGAGATGGCTTCCGCTTCCTTTGCGCGCGCTTCCCACAACTTGACGTCGCGCGTCAAGGCGTCGATCCGCGCTTCCTGCTTGGTGTAGGCGGAATTGATCATGCCCTGCGCGGTTGCCGCGTTCTTTTTGTCGCGCACGAAGTTGAGCAGCACCTGCAGGGCGACGAAGGCCACCCACAGCGGCCATGTTTGCGCGATTGTCTCAATGGTGGGTTCCATGCGCGCGTTTGTCCTTTCGCTAGTCAGCTTGCGCGCTGTTGATGCTCGTCAAAGGGTTGATTCGGGTGACTGATAAACAGCCTTATACGCCATGCGCGATAGGGTGATCAGGTCGCTTTTGTGAGCGCGACGTAATGCCAACTCGTGCCGTTCGAGACCACCAAGTACACGTTCGTGTCCGCGCCGTTGTCGTCGAGCAGGCATTGATAGCCCGCGCCGACCGCTGCCGGCGTGCCGAGTGCGCTGTCGAGTTCCGCGTCGGTCGGCGGGTTGCTGACGTTGGCGGTGCTGACATCCAGTCCGCCGATGGCTTCTTCGCGTCGGCCAATGATGCGGATTGACGCGCCGGCAGCGATCAGGTCGGTCGCGTGGTTGTCGGTGCGGATAGCAATCTGGTCAATCGCGCCGGTGTTCTCCCACGTCAGCGCGTAGGAGATATTGAGTTGATTGGCTGCACTTGTCCGCATGATGCCGTGTGACATCGCGTTCTTGTGCGCGCCGCTGGCAAGGTCAGGGATGCGGATCAGCCAATCGCTGGCGGTATTGGCCGGCGCGGTTGCGGCAGGAATGAAGCCGATGCGTGGCGCGTCAGCTGACGCGCCACCAACAGTATCACCGCTGTCTGAACCACCGTAGAGGCTAGAAGCAAAGTAGTTCGTCGCGGTCGTGTCCAATCCGCCGCCGCCCGTACCGAACAGCAGCAGCACGCGGTCACTGACGGCGTTGACCGTCCCACGCATGTCGCGCAGTTCGATCACCAGCTCATCGTAGTCGGTAAAGTCACCCGCGCCGGCGGCGAGGTCACTGTTCTCGACATCCCACGCGCCATCTGAACCGAGCGTGTTCTCGTACAGGATCGTCTCGGTGATGCGCGTCTTACTGCCCGATGCGATCACCGCGCCCGGAGCAAGCGTGACCTCTGCCTGCCCGCCGCCGTTGTCGGTCACGTCAAACTTGGTCGCGTCGAACAGCAGTTCGGTCGCGGGGCTGACGGTTGTCGCGCCGTCCGTGACGTCGATTGCGCCGGCGACAGCATCCGTGACCCACTCACTTGCGCCGGCATCCCACACCAGCGCGTCACCGTCGGCTTTGCCGGTTGTGTTCACGTTGGCGAGATCGTCGAGGGCGCGGATAAGCCCGCCCCGCATGTAGAAGTGCGGGCGCAGGTCGATGATCCTGGTCGCGCTCGTGATCTCGGTCATGCCTTCTTCAAGCGCCACCGCCGCCAGCGGAATGTACCCGTCAGGGACGGTGATGGCGTGCGCGTCGGCTTCGTCAAGATTGGCCGGCGCGTCGTAGTTGTCTGATCCCGCGTAGCTATAGAGCGTGCCGGTCGCGGGGTCGAGCGCGACCGCGACCCACGCGCACGTTCCCGCCGTCGCGGGGATGTCTCCCGTCAGGTCAATCGTGCCGCCGGTGTAGTAGCCTTCGTGGTGCGCGAACGGCTCGACGTAGACGAGCATCGAGCCGCTGTCGGCGTAGGGACGGACGCGGCCGGGTCGAAAGTTGCGGCCGGTCACGTCAAGCCCGACAAGATCGCCCTGCACCGGCGGCATAGACAGCAGCGCCACCTTGTCGCCAAAGGTCGGTACATTCGACGACTCCGGCACGTACAGGATACGGTCGTGACCGTGCAGGTCAGGGCCGACGACCACGCTCACGTTGGGCATGGTGATCACCCCGTAGACGGCCGTCGCTTCGCGGCTGGCATCGTTCGAGCGCACCCACGTCTTGCCGGTTGGAGCGCCGGCCATGACGATCTGCGAGCCGACGCGCTTCCCGGTCAGCATTTCGCGCTGCCCTTCGTGGATAACGCGCCGGATGGCTTCAATGGCGCTGTTGGTGACTTGGTTTTGTGTCGTCATGTTAGGTTGCCACACTCAGATCGCCAGCGGCGTAGACCACGTCGGTATTGGCGAGGCCGGTATTTAGGTTAATTAAGCCGATGGTGCGGCGGTCTGGCGTGAATTTTACACCTTCGCCGCGTGTGAATGTGAGCAGGAAGTAGGGATTGGTCGGCCAACCGTTGACGCCTAGTGCTGCGGCCCCGAAGCTGAGACCAAAGACAAGCGATTGCGTTGCAAGTCCGTCCTCGGTCGCCCACAACTGCTGATAGGAGCCGTCGACCATGAAGTAGTACAGGATGCGACCATCTTGCGTGTAGGTGTTCAGCCCATACTTGCTTATCGCGCCCACGTACTCCGGCTCAAACGTATCGTTTGAGAGCGTTGTCCATGACGCGCCTCCGTTCAGTGTTACGCCAACTCTCGACGTAAGACCGCCCCACTCGCGCCCGTGGCAGAAATACACCATCTGCGAAGCACCGGCTTTGTTTGGAGCGTTGGGCGCTTTCATGTAAGGCACATTCACCACTGGCCCCGTGCGTGCCGTTCCGCTGTTGGTGAACGTTCCTTTTAGTGTCCATGTCGCTCCCCAATCCGTCGAGACAGCGATGTAGACCACCGAGTAGTTATTACCTGCGCCACTGAGATAGCCGCCCCACACAACGCCCGAATCTTGCTGACTAAAGCACAAATGGCAGCTTAACATCACCTCTGCAGCTTCAAAGTACTGCTCCACTGCCCCGTCCATTGTCGAGGTCGTCCAATTTGCGCCGTAGTCAAACGTCCGATAGACGACATTCCGCCCCGTCGTAAGCAAGATACAACCGCGCCGCGTGATTGGCATGTCAAGGTAGTACAGGTGACGATCTACGTCGCCTGTCAGGGTCGCCGTATCGATCACCTGCGTCCAAGCGGCGTCTGCTGGCAGGTTGTCGTTGCGCCACAGGCCGGTCGTCGTGATGACGAACCAGCGCTCCGGCTCAAATGGGTCGGCTTTCATGGCGATCACGTCCCCCGTCAGGTTCGTGTCGTGCAGCGCCCAATTGACTGTGCCGGTCGTCGGGTCAAACAGCGACGCATAGTAGACTTTCGCTGTGCCGCTGCCCAAGCCGGCCACGAGCGCGACCGGATACGGATCGGTCAGGCCGGTCAGTGGGTCAATCGGCGTGATCGGAAACGGCTCAATCAGGCCGAGATTGAACTCGATATTGACCGTTGGGTCAGCCGGCGGCACATACGTCACTCCGGGCGGGTTATACGTCTCGGCATTCACACGCGCGCGCACGTCAATCGTGCCGGCGTCGGCGCTGTAGTCTTCGGTCACGCTTTCGACCACACAGCGCAGATCATCCAGGACTTGCCCGCGCGGCGTCGTGATGGCGTCCAGCGTCAGCCATTCCGAGTATGCAGGGTCAAGCACCGCGAACGACTGCGGCAGCTGTAGGTCGATGCCCTGCGGCGTCGGCTGGCCGTAGTAGACGCCGTTTAGCCGCGCTTCAAGCAGGCCAGTTTCTAAATTGGCTGTCGTTTGGCTGGTCGTGATGCCGCGCTCCACCGTCGTGCTTTGCGGCGCTTCCCCCGGCGCAGCCCCCGGCGAACGCGAGTAGAAAGCCGGCGATGTCCCGCTGGTGCCGGCCTGCGTAAAGCGGCCCTCGACCATGTAATAGACGGTCCGGTGTTCGCGCGTGATCGCCAGTTCAAACAGGTCATCATCGGTCAGTGTCAGCGTGTTCGTCACCGCGCGCGCACCGATGTCGCGCCAGTACAGCGGCATCGTAAACGCCATCCTGCCGGTGCGGTCACAGGTAAAATGACAGCGTATCCCTTCCGCCAGGTCTTTGATCTGCGCGAAGGGCGTCTGCGCGTTGACGTAGAGCAGCGGGTAGGCGTAGTCCGTCCCGTCAAAGACGAGATCGAACAGCCGTTCGGTCGTCGTCCCCCACCGCAGAATCGCATACAGGACGCGCTTGATGCTCGCGCCCTTCATCTGCTGCCAATTGGCCGGCGAGGCGATGTACTCGAACACCTGCGAGAAGCCGGGCAGCAGGCCGAGAATGCCCATCGGTCCAATAGCTTCAAACGTCAGTTCGCCGCTTTCGGCATCCATGCGGATTGAGTCGCGCAGCAGGAAGCCGGTAAATTTGATGTGGCTGCGGCTGCTGTTGACGTTGCCGTAGGAGCCGGCCACGCCGTTGATGCGCTCCTTCACCCAGAAGCTGCACATTGCGCCATCGGGAACGGCGTCAAGCGCCCCTTCACCGGCGCTCATGGTGAAAGTCGCGCGCCAGCCGCTTTCACGGTCGGCTTCAAGGCTCACCATGCTCACATCCAGCGGCGGGTCGTCATCGTCGTGCAGGCGGATCGGGATGTACTTGGTAGCGCTCTTGCTGTTGCCGCTGTCGGTCACGACAAGCTTCACCCAATCCGTGCCGGCCGCTTCGCCGGTGTAATCGACGGTCGGATCGGGGTCAGTCTCGGCACCCGTCGCAAATGTCCATGCGTATGACATCGAACCGCCGCTGTCGGGGTCAAGAACGACGCTGGTCGCGGCGTCAAACGTGATCGCGCCGGCATCGTCTAGCCACCCAACCCACGGCCCGCCGCCAGAGTTCGGCCACGGCGCGGGATTGGCGTACTGGTCGGAATAGGTCACGCGCCCATCCTTGTCAAAGGCGGCATTGGCCGCGACCAGTCGGTCACGAACGCGCCACGAGCGCAGCACTTCAAAGCGGTCGTTGTCGGCAAAGTCGATCCGACCGCGGCTAACTTCGTTAACGTAGATACGCGTGGATGTCGCGCCGCCCGGCGCCACGCGCAGCCGGCCCTTGATCACGCTGGTCGCGCCGTCATAGACGACGATCTCCATATCTTCTTCGACGTCGGTATACACGCCGGCCCCGCCATCGGGGTCATCATACGTCAGCGAAAAGACCGGATAGACGAAGCCGGCCTGATTGATGGCGCGCGCAAAGACGACCGGTTCCCCGTAGAAACTCAGGTAGCCTTCGAAGTCGTGATGCCCGTAGAGATTGGATTTCGTGATTGACGGCATTAGAGCGCCACCAGCCCGATAAACGTCAGGCGCAGGCCCGTGACCATGTTGCCCTCGATGATGTAATCGGTGCCATAACGCGGGTAGAGCAGGCGTGCGTTATACCGCTTATAGGTCGTGCGCTCGGCCAGTCGCGTGTTAATCGTGACTTCCTTCGATGGCTGATCGACCGAACTCGTCACAAGGTAAGCGTCGATGAAGGAGTCGAGCCCCGTCAATGGCACGGCGTCGAAAGTCCACTGCAGATCGATGCGTCCGCCGGAATGCGGCCGGCCGCTGAGTGCAAGCCGCTGCTGCGGCCAGCGATCCAGTGACACGGCGCGCGGCGCGACCCCCTTCCCATTGACACGCAGGTAGGTGATATCTTCGATGTTGGTCAGGCTGACCAGCGCGACGTCATGCCCGCTGGCGATGCTGTAGCTGTAGACGGCCAATGCTAACGGCCTCCCCGTGTAATCTGCGTGAAACTGGCATCGAGCGCGGCGCGCACCTGACGTTGTATCTCCGTCGTCGGCACCGTGTAGGCGGTCATGTTGTAAACGACCTGCGCCGTGCGGTTCTGCGCCGCCGCCATCTGCGATCCCTGAATGAAGCCCTGCACAAGGCTTGAGCCGATGGTGATGCCGGTCGTGTAAGCTTGATTGGCAATCACGACGCCGGCCTGCGCGGCCAGCATTCGCTCGGCTTCTTTGGCGTTCGCCAGGTCGATTAACGACCGCTGCAGCGCCTGCTGCCGAACGAGCAGTTCCTTATTAAACTTCTGCACTTCGATTTGAAGCTGCTTATTGGCCGCCGAGATCGCCTCGCGCTCCTGCTTGGCGTAGTCCTGCCGACGGCGCTGGCTTTCCTTTGCCGCCTGCTGCTGTTCGTCGGTCAGTTGGTCTTCGGCCCGCCGCCGCGCCTGTGTGTTCGCCACAGCGTCGCGGTTGGCAATCGCTTCTTCGATGCTGCGGCCGGCCTGTCGCTGAATGCGGGCGATGTTGTCGCGCGTATCTTCCTGTGCGCGAATTTCCTGCTCGGCGTAGCGCTCGCGTAATTCAGCAAGTTTCTCCTGCCGTTCCGTCTCAAGCGCGGCCAGTCGTTCACCAGCTTCCGCGCTGTACTCGTTGATCGCCGTCTGCGCGGCCGTGACCGCTTCCTGCGCCTCAACCGCCGCCGTGACAGCATCCATCAGGCGGCCGCGTGCTTCGGCGCTTTGGTTGAGCCGTTCGAGCGCCGCCGCTTCCTTCTCGCGCGCTTCGATCACCGGCTTGACGTGCGCAAGCAGCCACTGTTCTTCTTCGGTCAGGCGGACGATCTGCTCGGTGTACGCTTCGGCCTGCGCGCGGGCGACTTCGGTAGTCAGACCGAGTTCCCACACCGACTGACGGGCGCGATCCAGCGCGGCGCGGTCAATGTCCATGTCGCGCAGGCGCGCATTGAAGTCGTCCATCGTGCCGGTGCGCGCAAGGTCAAGCGCCGACAGTTCGAAGCGGCGCTGCTGCTCAATCGCATCGAGGCGCGTCTGTGCTAACTGTTCTTCCGCTTCGGTCATCGCGCGGGCGGCGGCTTCGCGGTCTGCGTCTGCAGTCTTACCGGCGTTGACCCAATCGATGGCATCGGCCATGTTGTCCGATGTACCGGCAAGTTCCGCATTCAGGCCATTGATGCGCTCGGTGAGTGCATTCCAGACGGCATCGGTGCCGGCGCCGATGCGCGTGCGCGCGACCCAATCCGACTCTTCCCAAAAGGTATCCCGCGCGGCAAAAGCATCTTCAAGATCGGCGCGCGTTTGTTCAAAGCTGCTGCGCTGACGATCAATGTACGCATTGACTTCGTCGGTCGTCATGCCGAACAGGTCGCGCCTGAGTTCTGCATTGCGATCCAGTTCGCGGTTGATCTCGGAGATTGCGCGCTTGGCGGCATTCTCCGCATTACGCATCGCCACGCTGAACAATTCGACCGCGCCGACCGCCACAGCGGCCGCCGGCCCAAGCATGGTAAGAGCGCCCGTGACATTCGTCACCGCATTGACGGTCTGCGCTGTCGCAGCATCCCCCGCTCCGGCCAGTGACGACGTGCCGATGTTGATCACGCCGGAGCGCGTACCGCCGCCGGCACGCACGGCCCCGCCACCTGCTTGCGCGGTGGACACCTGTCGCGTGGCGGTCGCCGCCGCCCCGCCCATCGCCTCAAGGCTGCGGGTTACGCGGGCAACTTCGTCCTCACTTGCGCCAAGTCGGTCCAATTCAAGCACGACACGCGCAATAGATCGCTGCAGGTCTTCGCCGCCGGCGCGAGCAGCACGGAACTCCGTGACAACCTGCGAGATTTGCTTTGATCGGCCGATGGTATCAAAGCCAAGCGCCAAGCGCTGCGCCGACAATTCGGCGGCGCTCGATTCAGAGCGCACCGCCTTCAATGCGTCGCTGATACGCTTGGTGCTTTGGATGATCTCGCTTATGGAGCGCGCATCGACTTCGTAGCCGACGCGCATCCTCACGTCGTTGTTGTCCGCCATTAGTCTCCAAAGACCTCATCAAAGGAAGGGCCGCGCGGCTGCCGACTGCGGCGCGGGCGTTTCGTTTGCGCTTCGGCCTCGCGTTCGAGACGCTTGCTCACGCGCGCATCGACGTCATTGACCTTCGCCAGCAGCGTGTACAGGTCATCCATCAACTGCTGATCCTGCGCATCCCACCCACCATCAGCCGGCAGCGCGGTAAAGTCGCTCTTGTACCAGCGAATAAAGATCGGGTAAACGTAATCCAGTGGATACCAGAGGAAGTGATTGCCCGGCTTGTGGTCGCGCGGCCGCGGCTTGTTGTGCAGCGCGTAAACGAAGTCTTCCACTAGTTCGTCAAGCTGCTGCTCAAATGTCTCGCGCGCCTCGCGCTGCCGGGTCGTTAGTTTTTTTCGTCAGCGTCCGGCCGCAGTTCCGGCTCGGTATGCACGCGGTCGACCGTGTAGAGCGCGTCTTCCCACGCTTCAAACACGTCCATGTCGCCAAAGTCCATCCACGCCGCAAACGCCGCGCGCAGCTCGTCGTCACTGGCCGCGGTGTCGGGCCACGCAAAGCCGAGATCGCCTTCGACGGATTCTGTCTGTGCGACGAAGCGCGCAAACAGCCGCGCCGGATACGAAGACCCGTCATTGTTGAGCGCGATCAGCACCATGCGCTCTTGTAGGCGATCTTTCACCGTGCGGCGGCGCACAGTCACCCGCACGCCGCCGATCTCAATCGTCTTATTCATGCTAGAAGCCCGTGCATTCGTAGATGCACACGCAGACATGACCCGTCGCCGGCGGTGCTGACAGCGCGACGTTCTTCGTGCCGGCATTGATGCCCGACACGGTCAGCGCAGCGCTCGCGGTGTAGTCAAACACCTTCGTCTTGGCGACTGACACCGGCGTGTAATCGACTTCAAAGTCGTCCTCGGTGCCGTCGCTGACCCAACAATGCATCACGCACGGGTTCTCGCTGAACCACGTCGCTGAAATGCCATCACTCAGGCCGAAGGTCGCCAGCATCGTCGCGCCCCACGGGGTCACGAGCGCCGGGTCAGCGATCACGCTGTAGCGCGAGCCGCCTTCTTCACGACTGGCGAAACGGTCATCACCTAGCGGCATGACGTTCGTCGACGGCAGCAGCAGGTTCTCCCACCCGGCGTCGCCCTGCGATGCGACTTCCTGCGATTCCGCGTTGCGCGTCAGCAGGAAGATCATATCGACCGGGTTCGGGTTGGATGGCCCACGCGCCGACATGTCCCAATCACCGAGCGTGTAGACCGTCGATCCCTGCGCTGCGGCTTCAAAGGTGGTGTCGGTAATGCCCATCTCGATCACGAACGCATTGTCCGCATTCGAGCCGAATTGGAAGGTGGTAATGCGGCTGTTGTCGCCATCAATCGGAATCTTGTCCGGTTCGGGAATGGCGAACGGCGCGACCTGCGCGCCGCGCAGCCGGCGCATTCCGCTGGCGGTGTCGGTGTTCGCCACCGTCAGCCCGCCGAAGCCGGCCAGATAGCCGCCGCTGCCGCGCTTGGAAACGTGAATTGCCGCCAGTCCTGCGGCTGCCCATTCGGTAATGTTAACGCCCATCGTTCGTCACCTCGTCCTTCGCCGCCTTTGCTGCGGCTTTGCCTGCTGGCTTCTTATGCTCGGCAATAAACGCCGCGCGCTGTTCTTCGCTCCACGCCTGCCAGACGGCCACGGCCACGCCGACAGCACCGACAAACACATCGCCCGGCATCAATTTACGGCCGGTCACTGCACACTCTGTCGCCATATCGTCACCTCACCTTGCGCGCTGCGTCTCAACAGGGATCACACAGCGCACGACCCCATAGTCAAACCCATCGTAAAAAGGTGCCACGCCCGGCCCGTCATCGGAGATTTCCCCAAGACGCCAGACGCCGGCCAGCGGCGCGTTATTCAGCTGCAAGCGCGGCGCGTGATCATTGAAGAAGTCCGGCACAACATCACACCATGCCGACGCGGTTGCGACGGCATCCAGGTACGCCTGCGGATCGGTGTTCTTGACGATCTTGCAGACGTAGACCCACACCTCGTATTCACGAGTGACGACGCGCTGATCAGTCGAGCGCGTCGTGCGCGTGGCCCCGCGCGGCATGACTTCGAGCGCCGGCAGATCGGCGTCGTTCAACTTGCAGACGCCGGCCGTGACCACGGTCGTGATGCCCGGAATGGTGGCGGCAATCGCTTCAATGCGCGCCTTGACCGTTGCGATGGAAGGCGCGGCGCTCATCGTCGCACCCCCGCATTAGGTCGCGTGACCGTGAGCCACGCTTCCCGAATGGCCGCGACCGCCTGCTGCTGCACATCTTCGAAGACCGGCTGCGCCTGCGTATAGCCCGTGTTGCGATGGAAGCGCTGCTGTCGTTCGCCCTGCACATAAGTCGCATACGGCATCGGGTTACCAAATTCGAGCGAGACATCGCGTGCGCTGTAGCGGAAGCGCGAATACCACCCCTTTGACAGAGCGCCGGTGCGCTGCGTCGGGATGCCGCGGCCAAAGCCTTTAGTCGCAAAGAACGCGCGCTTCTGCTTCGGCGTCGTCCAGGCAATCGGGTACTTGACCCGACGCGGCCGGCGCTTGAGCTTCGCCAGCGCGCGCGTGCGGATCGGATTGAGCGCCACGCGCGCGGCGTTCTTCATCAGCATCGGTGACTGGCGCGCGCCATCGCGCAGCTGCGCCAGCGCGTCATCGCGGAAGCTGTAGCGTAGGCGGATCATGCACTCACCTCATCAGTGTCGAGATCAGCGTCAATCGCGCCCATCGTCAGCACCCCATTCCCGCCCATGCCGGCCTGCGCTTCCCAATAGTCGAGCAGGCGTTTGATCTGCGCCTGCTTGCTGCCGGAGCGCGTGACCCCTGTCCCGGACATCTCGACCTGATTAATGGCAATTCCCCACCGCCGGCGCAGCACGAAGACGATCACGCGCACGAGATCGCCGTTGCCCTGCTCGGCCGGAAGGTCATTATCGTAGATTGCCTGGATCGTCAGGTCGTCAACGTCATACGTCGGGCAGTTGTCGCCGGAATTGACGCGCACGAACGCGAGTTCGGCGGCGGTGAGTGCCATTAGTTCCGTCCTTCAGCCAGCACGTCGAGGGTGATCGTGAGATCGCTCGTCGCCGTATACGTCGGCGTCGCGGTGCAGACCAGATAGCCGTAGATGTAACCGTTGTTCGCCGGCAGCACGCAATTTATGTCGTCGATGATGGCGATAGCGTTGCTATTGAGTTCGGCGTAGTCAGCAGCAGCGATGGCGACTTTGGCAAACAATGCCTTCAGGTCTGCCACCGCTGGTGTGAAGGCGGCATTGTCGGCAATCGTCGACGGCTTGGTGCCGAACAGGTAGAGCGTCAAGACCGCTTTCTCGTTGTCGTCATCGACCACGATTACACGGTTTAAGATGCCGCCCTGTGGCGTGCCGGACACATTGAACGTCAGCATCCCGCCGACCACGTCCGCAGCGCCGTAAGCACCGGCGGTGATCGTCGGGGTGACACTAGCGCGAACGCTGGCGGGCATGAGCCTGTTCCTTTCCTTCCGGCACGACAGGCACCGGCGCGGGTGCTTGCGCGGCGATCAGCGCGTCCAGCTTGGCTTCCACCGCTGCCAGACGCGCGATCACCTGCTGCACCTGTTCACTTGTCGATTCGATAGCGGTCGCCTGCCGCGCCGCCGCCCGTGTTGCCTTCATTAGCTCAGACCCACCGAGCCAATGTTCTCCAGGATGTACCAGCGCGTGGCCGAGACTGCGACCATGTGCAGGGCATCACCAGGCGCATCGAGTGTCGCCACGTCATTTGTGCCGTCGAGCGTGACACCCGCCGCGACCGTCACAGTGTGCGCTTCGGTGCCACTGGCGCTCGTGTTGATGATGATCAGTTCGTCGCCCGCCGTTGGTGCGGCCAGTGTCGCCTCAATCGGCGTTGTGGCATGGGCAAGGGTGACCACGCCCGACTTGATCGTGATCGCGCCGGTTTCCGTCATCGCCTGCACCTGCCGGCCGAGATTGCTGCGGCCATCCTTGATGAGTGCGCCGTCAATCGTGACGCCGGCGGCGCTCGTGGCTTCATTAATCGCGTCGGCTTCCAACGTCGCGCCGTCAGCAAGGACAATCCCGCCGTCCTTGATCAACGCGCCGTCAATCGTCACACCCGATGCCGCGGTCGTTTCCGCGATGGTGTTGGTCTTGATGCTGCTGCCCGACAGCGCAGTCAGGGTATTGGCCGCGATCTCGAAGTCATACGCGCCGCTGATCTTCACCCGCAGTTTGCCGGCGCTTGACCCGTCAAGGCGCACGTTGCCGTCTTCATCGAGAATGAAGGCATCGGCCACGCCGTTCAGATCGATCACGTCTGACGCGCCCACCAGCACGCCGCCGGCCACTGTTTCACCAGCAACTTCAAGGTGATCGGCGCGCAGGCGCTTGACGTGCAGCACGTCTTCTCTGGATTTGGTTCTCATGCTGTGCTTCTCCTCTATAGGGGCGGTATTGCGCCGCCCCTACGTGTCACGTCTGCGCGATTAGGCGTATGCCACCGGCTCGGTGTAGCCGCCGCCGTTGGCCAGTTCCATGACCACGCCGTTCAGGCGATTGCTTGCGCCGACGCCGAAGCGGTGACGCCAGAAGGCGGTGTTCCACGGGTACGGCGAATTCGGTTCGCGCGCAACCAACTGCAGCCCGACGCCGAGGCCGGTGTCTTCAGGGTCAATGCGCATCTTGAGCGGTGCCGGTTCGTCAAGCACCGTGCCGAACATGAAGCCGGCCGGAATCCAGTCCCATTCGACGACCCACACGCCATTCGTGCGGCCAATGACGCGGCCGGGAGTGGCGGGCATGTTGTACGGGATATCGGCGTTCGCGCCGGGGCGGATAAAGCGATCCGGCACGACGTCGAAGTCAGTCAGGTCTTCCGTCTCAGGCGTTTCCGCCGAGTTGATCATGACCACGACATTCGAGCCGACCGAAGACGCGCCGCCGAAATGCTCGACCAGTTCCTGCTTGATGGTGATGTACGGGTTATTGGCGTCGCTGATCGCGGTCGCCAGATAGCCCGACTCCAGGTAGTGATCGTCCGTCGCTTCGGTTTCGCTGCCGGCCACGGGCGGGTAGACCACCGCGTCGTTATTTGCCAACGGCTGAATGGTCAGGTTGCCATGTCGCGGATCAGCGAAGGTCGAGGCCGCATTGTTGAAGATGCGGCGCAGGATTTCGAAGCGCACGGTGTTGACCGACTGCGCGATCACGGTGTTGATGTGCAGGTCGAGTTCGGCAACCGTCATGTATGCCATGTCGACATCGGTGACGGCCAACTGCGCGCCGAAGTCTTCCAGCGGGTAGGCAACATCCCAAGACCCGAAAGCCTTGACCGCGCCCGAAGGAGCCGCGCCGCCGCGCCGCTGCAGCCGACCACCGCCGGGCAGCTTGTAGCGCTCGGTGTAGTTTGTGGTCGTGCCTTCGACGAAGATCGAAAGCGCGCGCATCATGTCAGCATTCACTTCCGCAATGTAGCGGGTCGCCACATCGTAGATTGCCTGCTGCCCGGTGGTCGCGTTGAACACGCGATCACTATCGTTCAGATTCAATGCACCGAAAATACCGGCCATCTCAGTTCCCCCTTACGCCCAAATGCGGAGCCAGTCCGCATCGATGTAGACGACCTTCGTCAGCGAACTGTCGGGAAGCAGCACAACGCGGCCAGTATTGACCGTGAGCGTGCCGGTCGCCGTATCGAGATCGCCGGCCGTATCGGACAAATACAGCGGATCGTCAGCGGTCAGGGCCGCCACCGTGTAGCCGTAGACGTGGCCGCGCTTAAGCACGCTCACCGCCTGCCCGGCGCCGGCGCTGTTGAGCGCGATCCCGCGAAACTGCTGTTTGCCGGCGGCGTTCGCATCAGCGACACCGAAGCCGGTCGTGGTCAAATACAATGCTTCACCCGCCACAATCGCCTCCGCAGCGACACCGTCGTAAATTTCGGCATTCTGCGGATAGACCGGCGCGATCTGCGTGGTCGTTAGTGCAACGACTGCCATCTTGGCCTCCTAAAACTTGACTAGTGAGCCGCCGCGCTCTTTGCGCAGGCGGCTGATTGCTTGGTCATCGGTCGACGGTACAACGCCGCCGAAATTGGACGGCGAGCCGGGGCCGGCGGTCTTGAAGTAGTGCGGCATCTGCTTCCTGCACGCTTCGACCAGCGCCTGCGCAGCCTTGTCATCAATCGCGCCGCTTTCGGTGATCACCTTGTCGAGCAAGGCTTTGCCGTCCGTTTCGGCCCAACGAATGATGTCTGCGCTGCTGTGCGCGTTCGTCGCTACCCGTTCAATCGCCCTGTTCCGGCGCTCGGCCATCTGTGCAGTATGAGCGAGTTGAAGCTGTTCTTCGGCGGCGGCGCGGCGCTTGCGTTCTGCTTCCAGTGCCGCGTTCGCCTTTTCGATCTCGGTCATCTCGGCCTCGCGCTTCACCCGCGCTTCTTCGAAGAAGCGCTTGAGTTCGCTCAAGCTGTCAACGCCCAAGTCCTTGATGAGCTTCTCGGTCGCACTTGCTTCGGCCCGCTGCAAACGCTCGGCAATGATCCGGTTGACGTCTGCCTGCGTAAACTGCGCGTGCGCCTGTTCACCCGCTTTTGATTCCGGTGCGGTTTCCGTGGCTGCGCCTGCGCTTTCGACCGTGACTTGCTGCTGCTGTAACTCGTCGCCCATGTCTCTGTTCTCCTCTAATCCGCGCTTACCGTGCGCGTAACGTTCAATGACCGGCGGCGGGACTTGCACCCGCCTGCGCGCTTGCGCCGGCTATTCGCTCCGCTTGCTGTCGAGACGCTTGAGCAGGTTGCTAAGCATCTCGTGAAAGGAGTAGAACGTCGCGCGCTCTACCTGGTCGCCATGATCGACGTTTAGCACCCACTGGCCGGCCATCTCGTCGTAAGTGAACACCGCATCTAGGCGCGCGTGGAAGTAGTCGAGCAGCATGCGCTCGACGATCTCGAACTCAGCGCCCTTCCGGATCAGGCGGCCAATCTCGCGGTCAACGGTCACGTTCAACGTGCGCTCCTATTCTCCAAGCCACATATCCTTGCATCGCAGTTGTTTTGGCGCGACGGCTGTCCACTCGTGCGGACAATTGACGTGTACAGGCGTCGCATGTCGTTCCACAAAGCGCTTATCGACCACGCCGGCGGCAAACAACCGCACGCAGACTTCACACGTCGGCGGCGGGCCGCTGAACACGAAGCGCTCATTAAGCCCATTCAGCCGGCGGAATTCTTCCTGTGCATACCAGCGCGTGGTCGCTTCCGTCTGCAGCGCGATTTGCGGGTCTTTCCACTCTGAGCGCGCATCGGCCCACCGTTCCATGTTGCGCGCGTAGTAGCGCCGGTTGCCGCGCGGATTGGCGTCATACAGCCGGCGGATTTCGCGCAGCACGTCGCGGTTCCACGTCCGCGCAATCGAGCGCGCGTCTTCACGCGCCTGCCGCTGTAGTTCCTTCAACTGTTCGCGGCGCGGTGCGGTCGGGCGGCGGCTGCGGCATCCATGTTCGCGCGCCAGTTCCTGCAGCGCCGTGACCCACGCCGCCTTACGCCGTTCGAGTAGATCGCCGGCCAGTGCCGTGATGTCGTCGCGCTCCATTGAGTAGAGCAGGCCAATGACGCGGGTGAGCGCGGTGTCATTCGGCATCCTGTGTCTCATTCATCAGCGCATCCCATTCATCATCCGGCATCTCAAGCAAACGCGCTCCGCCGCGTTTTAAGGCCCGCTGTGCGGCTTTGCGGCTTACCATCGCTGTACGTGCTGCATTGCGCCGTCTAGCGGCCGGTAAGGCCCTTAAAACGGCCTTTGGGTCTTCGGCTTCAGGGTCAGCGGCCGCACGCAGGATGTCGGCAAGTTGTCGCGCAGCCCGCGCCGGCAGCTTGGCGCTGTTGAGCATATCCAATGCGAGATCGAGTTGATCCGGCGCCAGCGGCGGAATGTGCGTTCGTTTACGCTTCGGCGTCTTCGGTGCCGGCTGTGGCGTCGGTGTCTGCGTCTTCATCTACGTCCTCGTCTGCTTCGTCCTCGCCAAACACGTTCGCAGCCAATGCGCGAACTGCGCCGCGCGCCTGTTCTTCTTGCCACGCCAGCACGTCTTCAATATCTTCTTCGTCATAGCCGAGTTCCCGCAGGATAAGCTGCACCGGCACACCGGCTGTTTGCAGCGCCGCGATCTTCTCTTGCTTGGTGAGCTCGTCGCTGATGATCGCGCGCTCGCCAATGAAGTGTTCCAGGTCGCCGGCGGCGTAGCTGTCGAGATTGAAGGCGCTAAAGCCGTCATAGCCGCGAAAGCCGCCGATTGAAACGGCCATCTTCTGAGCGCGGATCAGACCATCGTCGTAATTGCCCTGCGCTTCAATGAAGCGGTCAATCGCGTCGTTGTAGGCGCTGCGCACGCCCGGCGCGGTCAGGTTGCCACCATCGCGCAGCCGGTGCATCGACAATTCCGGCATGTCGCGTTCGAGTTCAGCCAGCATCCGTTCCACATTCACGCCGGCCGCGCTGATGTCGATGTTGGCAATCATCGGGAACGGCTGCGAGTCGGCCGGCCCGTAGATCGCGGGCAGTTTGTCGCGTTCGCCGGCCGTGCTCTTGAGGTCGTCCTTCGCCGTCACGCCCGCGAAGTACCACATGACGTTAATCGCCTTGCGGACTTGGTCATTGAGCAGGCTGGCCGCGTCGTTCAGTTCGTCGATCTTGCCGAGCGCAGAATGAAAGGCGTTTGCGCCGAACTGCAGGCCCAGGTCTTTGTGCTTGACCATGACCAGCGGCACGAAGCCATACGGGTTCGGCCAACTTGGGATCGGACTGCCATTCGCGTCGTTGTAGAAGGCGAACGGCTCGCCGTCACGGTAGGTCGCAAACGTCTCACCGTCGATCACTTCGGTATAGACATAGCTGCGATCACGCAGGTTGTTGGCGCTGTCGTCGTCGCGCGCATATTCAATTTCCACGCGCTTGACGTTGCCGACGCTGTCAAACTCGACGTCCTTGATCTTGCTCGCGTGCAGGACTTCAATCCGCACCTTGCCGCGATCCGGCTGATCGACCACTTTAAGCGCCACGTCGCCCAACGTCGCGCCCTGCCGGACATAGACGCTTTTCGCGCTGCGCCAATTCGACCAAATCCACACCTGCTTGATCGCGGCGCGCAGCGTGTCGTCGGCCATGATGATCGGGATTGCGCCGGCTGTCAGGTCTTCGAAGTCCAGGCCGCCGCCGTAGACCTTTGCGGTATAGGCTTCCACCTGCCGGTAGACCGGGTTGTAGATCGCCCGGATGTGCTGATACAGATTGCCTTCGGCCTTGAGCCGCGCCGAATAGGTGGCAAGCTGCCTGTAAGTGATGTTGTTGTAGTAGCCTTCGGACACGGCGTAGCGCGCGAGACGCGCTTCATACGTGTCCCACCCAAAGGCTTCCAACGGCACGAGTGACCGAGCGTTATAAGCGGCGATCCCTGCCCGAATTGCGGTCATGAGTCTCTCCAACATAAGCTGTGTTGTTCGCCGCCGCCGGCGGTCGCCCCCTTACGGTATCAGGACAATGGTCGGCACCGAGTAATGCGCTGCGGCGTGCGCGGTGGCCGCGTCGAGTGTGTGGTCACAGGCGATTGCGGTCGTCGGTGCCGGCGTCGCGTCGATCAGCACGTCCACGCTGCCACAGCCGGCGGCATCGAGCGCGAGCGCGTTGGGCATTTCACCCGCAACCGCAAGGCGTGCGTGGTAGTCAAGCATCCAACGGCAGTCAAACACCCACATCAGGGCGCTGCACACGACGAGCAAATCGCCGGCCTGAATAGGCCCGTTCGCCCGCGCGCTGACCCGTTCGAATGGCCCATACACCGCGCATCCCTTCTACCCGCGCCAGCCGGCCACTGCCGACGGAGCTTCTGTAATCATGAACTCGCGTTGGTGATCGATCATTTCATACGCGCCGCTGGCGGCGTCTACCTGATCGTCATGCGCGCCGGCAGGGAACACCGCGAGTTCGTCGAGGAACGCGCGGTTCCACGCGCCGCGCACCATTAGCACCTGCCCACCGTTCACGCGCGACGCGAACGGTCCCGCGCGCGTGTACTTGTCGCCCTTCGGCGGCACCGCGTCGATGCGATGCCCGCCAAGACGCCGGTCGCGCAGCAGGAACGCCAGTTCAATCACGCCGGCCTTCTCCGCTTCGAGGCGGATCGACGTCTCAGCGCCATCAATCAGCGCGTTCTGCACAATCGCTTCGTGAATGTCGGGCAGTTCCCGGCGGTCGCGCCACACGTCCAGCACGACAATGCGCCCGTCTTTCGCGCGTCCGAGTTTCACGCCGGCCGTGTAGTCGCTGGTCGTCTTTTTCGTCACGGCCAAATCGTAGAAGCGCACCGTGCGCTCCAGTTCCGGCGCGTGATCGACAATCTCGATCTTCAAGGGATCGAACAGGCCGCCCGTGCGCGCGATGGGCCGCTGCTGATACAGGCTTGCAAACTCGTAGCTGCCGAGCGCCGATTGCACGCCTAGAAGCACGTCCTGCGGAAAGCGTGCCGGCCACAGCGCGTCGCCTTCCTGTCTGCCAAGCGGGTCGTCGTCTTCGGCCAGCGCCGGAAAGCGCAGCCGCTTCCAGTCTTCGCCTTCCATTTGCAGCGCGCGTCCGGTCAGGTCGTCCATGTGCCAGCGCGTGGACATGATCACAATCGCGCCGCCCGGCTCCAAGCGCGTGTACAGGTCGCTCGTGAACGCTTCCCACGTGCGGTCGCGGTACGTCTCGCTCTCCGCTTCGGCGCGGTTCTTTACCGGGTCGTCAATGATCAGGATGTGCGCGCCCTTGCCGGTCGCACCGCCGCCGATGCCGAGCGCGTCCACACCGCCTTCTACCGTTGACAAGTCCCAACTGTCCACCGCGCGACTGTCGGCTGCGAGCTGTACGCTAGGGAAGATCGCCTGGTAGTAGGGTGAGCGGATCAGGTTACGCGCCGCGCGGCTGTTCTTGTCCGCAAGCGATGCGCCGTAGCTGACGAGCATCACGCGGTGTTCGGGATTGCGTCCCAAATGCCACGCCGGATAAAAGCGCGACGTCGTCACCGTCTTCCCATGTCGCGGCGGCATCTCGATCACCAGCCGGCCAATCCCGCCCGCGCCGCCCGTCTCGACGTAGCGGCTCACCTGCGTGAGCGCGCGATCCAGCAAGTCGAGATGGCCGGCCCGCAGGTAACGCCGGTACAACACCTGCTTGAAGACGGTGAGATTGCCGCGTGCGCGCTCTAACGCCTGCTCGGTGCGCTCAACTGAAGATGTTGTCGAGTTGATCATCAGGTAGGGGCGGCAAGCCGCTGATTTCGTAGCGTTCGGTGGCTTTACCTTCTAGTAGTTGCAGCTTGTCTAAGACAATGCCCAACACCGTCCCCGCTTGCTGCAAGTTCGCATCGTCGATCTTGTCCGGTATGGCGTCCGCCAGTTTGAACGCAATCGTGCGCAGCGTTGCGACGATGTCTCGCCTTTTTTCTGTAACTACTTCGTTAGGTGGTGGGTTTTGCACGCGCTTGAACCATCGGCTTAGTGTCATGGCATCAACGCGCAGTTCCTTTGCAACATATGTCAGCGCCCCCTTCTGATCGGGGTAGCCGGCAGCTTCCAGCATGACAACTGCGGACGCCCTGAATTTGTCGTCGTAGTGCTTACGCTTTGCCATTAGAACAATCGCCCCGCCCACTCTTGCGGCAACTTGTCTTGCTTGCTCAAATTGCATCGTGGGCAACTGATGCAGATGTTGTTGGGTTTGTTTGAGCCGCCGCGCGCTAATGGAACAATGTGATCAACATGGTATTTCTGCCCAACTGTCTTACCGCACCACCAGCACTTGCCATTCTGCATTCGATATTGACGCTCAACATCGTCAGGCGTATAAGACCCGACCGCACCCGCCTTTCTCGCGCGATATGCACGAGAATATTCAGTTGTCTTGTGAGGATTCCTGTCTAACCACGCCTTTACAGTAGCCCGCCGCTGCTCTTTATTGTTTTCGTACCACTTGCGGCCTTGGCTCAGCACCGATTCGCGATTAGCACGATAATACTCGCGCGACAACAATGATCGCCTTTCACGATTGCGGTGGCTGTATTCGCGAGCAACCATTAATCGGTGTTCTCGATTAACTGTTTGGCGAGTCTGATTTCGTTTATCTCCGTTTTCCGCCCACCATTCGCGATTACGCGCACGTTCTTTTTCGGGATTGGCGGCATAGCGCGCACGCGACTGTTGTCGCCGTTGTTCTCGATGGCGTTTGTCGCATAGGCGCTTAGAGTGTTTGTCACACTCTTTACAGCGCCCACTCAATTCAGACTTGCCACGCCTTAGCGGATAGAAAAATTCAGACGTTTCTGGCAATTCCGGGCCGTCAGGATGAACGCAATCGTCACCTCTAGAACAGCGCTTCATAGCATCTCACTCCTGCTAACTCACCTAATGCAAAGGCGCTAGCAGGCGGCGGTGAGCACCGCTTTTCGGGAGCGACCCTAGCTAGCGCCTGTATGCAACTGTGAAAGGTACACCGGCGGCGCGGCGCGTTTGAGTCCCGTACTCTGTCGCCGCTACTTCGGTGGCGGGTTGACCGCCGGTGAGCGCTTAAATGAAAAGCCGCAAGCGTGTGCTTACGGCTATTGTGTGGCCGCACGGTGCGTACCCCGCGACCACGAACTTGCGCGCTTGGTGTTAGCGCCGGCAGCGCGCGGAGCCGGCAGTTGAAAGGAGCCCTGTTAAGGGAGCATCTTTGCTAACACCCTGAAGCGGAGTTCCGACTTGAACGGACTGTTACGCCGTATGGCGCTGCGCTGCCATTCGCGCACCCCGCTTGTGACGCCCACCCTTCGAGCAACCCCGTTGACGCCGAGGCCGAAAATGTGGACGCTTGTTCTATAAACCATCCTACCATGACTTTTAGCATTGTCAAGCACCCGCACCGTTTGCAATGTTGACACACCGCGCGCCACATGTTGACGCCGTCATTTGCGCGATCAGTCGCCCGTCTGCTATGCTCACCCCATTGTGGAAAGGTCGCCCTATGCTGATTATTGCGCTCGTGTTCTTTACCCTGTCGGTGGCGCTTGCCGTCTTCGGGCTTGGCTCACCCAATCCCAATCGTGGCGACATCCTGATCGCCGCCATACTGCTGCTGATCGCCAGCAACTTGTTTGCGGTGCTGCGCGTCGGGAACGTGCTAGAAGATCGCTTTAAGCGCAAGTAGTCGTCAATCTCCCGCCATCTTGAGCGCGTCGGCGTCGATCTCCTGCAGCAGGATGCGCGCGCCGATGGTCGTCCGCAGCAGCCCGTCGTGACGCTCGTAGACCACGTTGTGCAGCCACGCATAGTTGGCGCGCATATCGACAATCGCGTAAGCGAAGCCCTGCGTCCACAAGCTTGGCGCGCCCGACTTGTCGTAATGCGGCGGCAGCTTGCACAGGCACCCGCCGATCACCGACTGCACCGCCTGCCGAGCGCCGCGCATCAAGTGCCAGTCCGGGCGGTGGCGGTGGCCCGACATGACGAACTGCTGATAGGCCGTTTCTTCCAACTGTGCCTTCGCGCCGAACTTCTGCAGCGTGCGCCGATTGCCGTGCATGATCGTCAGCGGCCCGATGCGCGCTTGTTCGTCGTGATTGGGCAGCAGCACGCGGCCCTGGTAGCGCACGAGTTCGTCGAAGCTGCTGATCATGGTGCGCCGGATTTGCGGAGCCGTCTCATTCAGGAAGCGCAGCAGGCGCGTATCGTGATTGCCCATGATGGCGCGGATTGCGGCCTTCGGCGCGGCGCGGCGCAGCCCTTCAATGTGATCCCACCAGTGCTGACGGACGTTGTCGAGGATGTCGTCATTGCCAAGTTCGGGATCAGGCGCAAAGTGCGAGATTTGCGCGAAGTCGAAGCCGTCGGAAAGGGTCACGATCACGTCCGGCGCGATCAGTTCGAGCGCCTGGTAGGTGAGCGCCAGCGCGTCGGCGTCCGCAAACGGGAAGTGCATATCGCTGACGTGGGCGACGGTCACAAACTGCTTACAGCGCAGATCGGCCAGCACGTCGCGCCAGCGGTCGGCGTCGTCACCGGCGTCGGCGCGTCCGAAGCTGAGCAGGGCCGGCACGTCCGGCAGCAGCGCGTCGATCTCCGCGACGGCATCGGGCACCGGCTGCGGCTTGAGCGCGGCAGCGGCGGCCACGCGCGCCTTGTAGCGATTGGCGCGACCGCGGACGGAGTTGGCCGACAGCGGCGGTGTGAAGCGCGCGGCAATCTCGCGGCACGACAGGCCGGCAGCGCGCAGGTCATAGAGTTCCTTGTCGGTCGCGCGTGCGTTTGTGCGTCGTTTCATGCGCTAGTCACCACGCCAGCGCAAAGCGCAGCATCACGTCAGGCGCTTTTGCGGCAATCAAGATCAGGCGCGAGCCGAATGGCAAAGCCAGCGCCGCCGTGAACACAAACAACCGGCCAACTCGCCAGTAATCGGCGCTGAGGCACCAGAAGTCCCACGCCCTACGCACTATCTCTACTTGAATTTCCACTGTTGTTTCTTTCATACGCCCCCCTATCTTTTTCTAATCTTCAAGAGGAATTGTTCAAATGAATGCGGGCTTTCGCCACTCATCGCGCATGAACTGCAATATGCAGCGTATTGCTGCCATTGCTGACCAGCCCGCTCATAGAGTTCCGTGATACCAGTCGCTACCGATTTTCCAGGCGGCATGGGTACTCCGAGGCGAGAAAGTGCGTTCTCCGCGTCGTCAATGTCGATTGCCATAGTGACCCTGCGCTTATCCGCCTCGACCTGTTCCTTGTAAACCGCCTCGATATGTCCGACGAGTTCTACGCCCCATTTCGTTGGGATTTCGGGCTCGCCACGCTCGAAGGCATCGAGGATGCGGTTACATAATTCGCCAAATTCCTTCACGCTGAGTTTTCCTACTAGCGCCATCGTGTCCCCCTGTTCTCGTCTAGTCTCCAGCCATCGGAAGCGCCGTCTCGACGCGCACCAGCCCGCCCGCGCCGTCCGGCACCCACCGCAGCGTAATCCCGCGCCGCGCGTGCCGTTCCTTCAAGGGCATCGTCCGCAGCAGCGCCCGCAGCATCGCGTCGCGCTCGTCCGCCTTGAGCAGCGCGTCGATCAGCGCCGCCGCAAATGCCTGCCGTGTCCGGCGCTCCGCTTCGATGCGATCCGCGATCACCGAGCGCCACGCATCCGCGAACACCTGCGCGCGCAGCGGGCGGCCATCGGGCAGCACCGGCACATGCGCGATCAGCCCGTAGAGTTCGGCGCGCGTGATCACCACCGGCGTGAGCGTCTGCGGCGTCGGTGCGGCCTGTTTCTGCGCGACCTTGATGTGAACGACCTGGTAGCCGGTCGCGCCTTCGACTGGATCGACGTCCCACTGCGCGCACAGCGTGCGCCAGCGTGCTTTGAATTGTGCGAGGTCGAAGGCGCGCGGCGTCATTTAGGCGTCGCCTTCGCTTAATTGAACTTTTAGAAATACCCCACTTACGCCAGCATCGTCGAGTTGGCGCAGGAAAGTGCTTAAGCCAATCATGTCCACGTCGTCGGCGTTAAGCGAGCTTTTGTCTAGCAAGACCGCTGCCAAGCCTGGCCCCACAAAAGCCGAAAAGTCGCTGTGTAGCAGGGTGTATTGCGGGAATTCCTTGTAGGCTTCAACAATCAAGTCGAGTTCCTTTTGCGTGCAAGTTGCCCACATCATCTTGCGGGTCTTCATGTATCGCTTCATTCCTGTCCCCCTTGTCTCTGTACCTTCAGTCTTACATCCTTGAGTAGCGCGGTATGCACTTCGCCGCCCGCAAACGTACACGCTTCCACGATCAATACCGTGCCCCATTCCGACCACGGCGGCGGGCACTCGTTTTCACCCACCACGCGCATCGGCTCGACCTTGCCATCAACGAACGAATACACTGAAACGCCGATTTTCATGCTTGCCGCCACTCTTTCGCCTGTGCATCCCACTTCCACTTGAACGCGCCGACCAAGCTGCTGACCTTGCGAAGCCCATACTTCTCTACCTGTTCTTCCGCCTTGTAGATCGGCATCCCGAACACCGCGACCAGCACCAGCGGCGCAAGCTCGCGCTTGATGCGGTTGTTCAGCGTCCGGCACGAGTGCCCGCAAAACACCTGACCGGCGCGCGCCAGGAACTTCATGCCGCAGTGAGCGCACAGCGCCGGCTCTCGAACGGCGTACACTTGTTGACGTTGGCGGTGTTGACGCCGCCCGCGCGTCTGCCGTTTGCGCGGCCTGCGGACAGACGTCACCCCTACCCCAGACATTTCGCCGGCGTCAACTGCCGGCCACGTTACGAATCGGGCGTCCACTCTTGCACCTCCTTTCGAATTTCTAGCACGCGCTGCCACTTGCCAGACCAGTCCCAATCACCGCGGGGTAGGGGTGTCATGACCGCCTGAATGACGGGGACGCCGTGTTGATTAGCGATCTCGACAAATTGGCGCAGCATCCCCAACGGCAGCACCGCGACGATCAGATCGGGCTTGCGGATGCGATTGGTGATCAGCGTCCATGCGTCAACCGCAGAATAGGCGCGCCCCGGCGGATTGATCACCGTGATCTCGTACTCCGCGAGGCTCCGGTGCTGCGCCGGCGTCGGCGTGTGCCGCGAGAACCACGCGCACGTCTTGGGCTTCGGACTATAGGCCATGACCGCCCGCCCCTTTCACAGCACCGACAGGTCAACTGTCGTCGTCTTTGCGTCGGTGAAGCGTGTCGTCGTCTTCTCAAAGTGCAGCGATGCGACGCCGGGCGGCCCGTTGCGGTGCTTGGCAACGATCACGTCGGCGCGGTTCGGGAACTCGGTCGCTTCGTTGTAGACCACGTCGCGGTAGAGAAACGCCACAATGTCGGCTTCCTGCTCAATCTCCCCCGACTCGCGCAGGTCGCTCAACATCGGGCGCTTGTCGTCGCGCTGTTCGACCGCCCGCGACAACTGCGCGGCAACAAGCACAGGGATGCGGAGTTCCTTCGCCAGCGCCTTCAAGCTGCGCGCGAAATAGCCGACTTCGGCGGTGCGGCGGTCGCCCTTAAACATGCCCTTCTCGCTCGACATAATCTGCAGGTAATCGACCATCAACAGATCAAGCCCGCCGCGCCGCATCCAGCGCAACGCCTGCATCCGTAGTTTGGGCGGCGTCAACTCCGAGGCGTCGATCACATGGATCGGCAGCTTGGCAAGCGCCCCCGCTGCCTTGAGGAAACGCCGCGCTTCGTCCTGATTGAGCCGCCCGCGATTCAATTTCGGTAAGTCAATGCCGGTCTCAATTGCTGAAAAGCGCGCGATCACCTGTTCGTAGGTCATTTCCTGTGAAGCGATGCCGACACGCGCGCCGAGTTTCGCGGCATTGAGCGCCGCCGTCAGCATCGCGCCGGTCTTTCCCATACCAGGGCGTCCGGCCAGAATGATCAGATCGCCCTTGTGCCAGCCGCCGAGCAGCTCGTCGAGGTCGCGCCAGCCGGACAGGATGCCTACCGGCTTGTCAGGGTGTTCAATGCGATCCAAGACGCTTTCAACAAACTGCCCGACCATGTCGGTGAAGGTAGGTGATCCGTCTTCGAGCGATGCATCGCGCACGCCGATGAATTCACGCTCCGCGTCGGCCATCACGTCTTCAATCGAGGCTTCCTGATTGAGCGCCAGCATCCGAAGTTGATCGCCGCACTCGATCAGCCGTCGGCGCAGCGCTGTGCGATAGACCAAGCGCCCGTAGACTTCACCGTGGATCGACGTCGGCGTGTTGACCATGAGTTCCGTCAGGTAGCTTTCGCCGCCGATGTCATTCATGCGGCCCATCGCCTTGAGTTCATGGACGAGCGTGATCACGTCAATCGTTTCGCCGCGCTTGGCAAGCCGTGACAGCGCGTCCCAAATGTAGCGGAGGCGCAGCATGAAGAAGTCGCGCGGCGCAAGCCACGGCGCGATGTCGTCAAACGTTTCCGGCGCGATCAGCACCGAGCCGATCACCGCCTTCTCGGCGTCTTCGCTGTACGGCACCGCGTCGGGCGGTATGTCCTTCACCTGCGTGATCTCGCTGTTCGTGCCGTTCGTGTATTTCATGCGTCCTTCCCTTCTGCCAATTGGCTTTTAACAAGTCCGAATTCTGCTTTCAGCGCCGCGACTTCTTCCGGCGTCGCGCGCGGCTTCGCGGCGTCTGCTGTCCGCTGCGCGTTCTCGGCCTGCTGCCGCTGCTGCGCCTGCTGCTTGCGCTGCTGCTGCGAAGCCCACGCGCGCCAAGCGTCCGTGAATTTCACGATGTCAATCGGCAGGCTCGCGTCGCGGTGCTTCGCCTTGTACGCGGCGGAAAACTGCGCGACGTGCTGCGGATTGGCCGGCGCGCTGATCAGGCCAACCACCACCTTCTTACCGCTGCCGTTGGGCGCGAAGGCGTCATTCTGCCGCAGCAGCCACGACACGATCTTGCCGGCGCGGGAATGATCGCCGCGCGCCATTTCGCGGATGCTGTCCCTGTCCGTCACGCCGAACACGTGCGCGCACACCGCTTCGAACATGGCGTGGCGCTCGTCTTGCGTCGGCTTGTAGTAGGGGGACGGGTCGTCGGCGGCGTCGGGGTGGACTATTGCCTTTTCTTTACGCTTGCTGCTGCGAGTGCTTCCCTTTGGAGTGACAGCTTCCTGTACAGGTGTGGTGTCGGTGCTGTCCGCTGCTGAGACTTCTTTATGCGAAGCGTCCTGTGCAGCGACGGTGCTTTTTCCGTCGCTAAGTGCGTCCGTGATCGGCGTGTCAGTGAGAGGTGTAATGCTTGCGTTGCTAATGTATTTTTCTTTTGTACTCTCTGGAGTACTCTCTGCAATACTCTCTGTATTTGATTGTTGAGTTTCTTCATGGTCGATTGTTGAGTTTCTTGATAATTGTGGATTATGAAGAAACTTCATAATGGACTGTGAAAGAGCTTGCATATCGACGCGGTAATGCAGCGTCGGGGCGAATTTATGGTGATTCGACCGATGCAGATGCGTCTCGACACCGAGCGGCTTTAGCACCTCGGTAGCACGTTTCACCTGGTACTGGCTCATGCCGAGTTCTTCGTCCCATTCCTTGTACGAGTGAGAGAACCAGCCCGCCTTGTCAGTTGTCCGGTCTGTCCAATAGATGATCTGATTCAACAGCAGCGCCGCGAGGTGGTCGCCACCGCACAGCGTGATGTAAAAGCGCGGGATGACAAGCATCTTGTTTTGGCCGGAGAACTTGGCCGCAAGCTGCGCGATAGCGTCGCTGCGTTTGCCATTACCAGACGACTTGTCTCGGTGGTTGGAGTTCAGCTTGGGTTGGCTCATTCGGCACCGCCGATCTTCACTTCGATAAACGTGCGCCACAGTTCCGCTTCCGCTGCGCTCGGCTGGTGGCCTTTGTCGGCGTACTCATTCAGAATGTCGAGAACGCCGCCCAAATTGATCAATAAGTCAGACTTGGCTTCGTCTTCCGTTTGCCCGTGTCCGTAATGGCCGAGAACGACGCTTTCAGCGAAATAGCCTTCTTCGTCATCTGCTTCAATGCGAACATCAATCCTCCGAAGCGCATAGACAGTCATAGCTCCGGATGCCACCGAAGCGCCGCCGCGAATGTAGCCGTAGTAAGTGTGCGCGCTCATTTCACGCCACCTTTCGCGGCGCGTGCTTTCAGCGCGTCAAGCCATTCGGACGGCTCACCAAACGAGTAATCTTCGTGAATGATGCCTAAGTCCAAAAGGCTGTTGAGTGCAGATACCGCCTCACCCAAGTCTTTGATGCCACAACCGGGGTATTTTTGACCACTGTTGTCACTGAAGCCGTAAACGAGCGTTATGCCGGTGACTGGGAATGGGCGCGTGGTCGCATGGCGTGAAAAGTACAGCAGCACGCGAAACTCCGCGTCTGTTAGGTATCGCAGCGCGTCGTCAATGTGGGCTGTAAACACTGCGAACGTGTTTGGTTGCCCAAGCGTGTAAGTTGGTTCGTTCGGGGATTGGCGATCAGAATCGCCGTGTGTTACAATGTCACTCATCGCAGAAGTACCCTTTCTGTGATCGTGTCACCGGCCGTCGCAAGCGGCGCGGTGACGTTTGTTTTGTGGGAAGCGTGCATAGCTACTCCGTTAGGGTAGCGCGACACGCTACAGGTAGTATAGCACGAATGATGCGCGGGCGCAACATGTGGTGCGGGCGGCTTCCGCATTACTGCACCCACTCCACCGGCGCATCGCCCAACGTCAGCAGGTCGGCTTCGAGCGTCAGCACGAGCGACAGCAGCGCTTCCGCCCAATCGTCGTCGAACAGGCCGGCGGCGGTCATGGCGTCGATGAAGATGTTCGCAGCGGCGAGTACGGCGGGGAACATGGTGATGTCGGGGTGCATCAGTACGCCTCGATGACAAGCTCGACGTCGGGGTAGCGCCACATGAACAGCTTGGCGCGCAGCTTGAACGCTTCCGTCTGCGTGGCGCGTCCGCCTTTGACGTCCACCGCGACGCGCCGCCCGTCGGCGCGCAGGTAGTCGAAGTCCGGCGTGTAGGTGATCGCCCGCACGCGCTTACCGTGGCGCGTGAACGGCTCCAACAGCGTGTAGCGCGGGTGAACGCGCAGGTCGGTAATTTCGCCGGCCTCGACAAGGCTGCGGAGATGGAAGTAGTGCCACGCTTCGGCCTGACTGTCGAAACGGTAGCCATCCGCTTCGGTCGCGGTGTTGTGGTATTTGGGCAAGTGCGACTCCTTTCATGCGCGGGCCGGCAGTCGCGCCGGCCCGGAAGTTGACGCGGCAATTACTCGTGGTAACACTGCTTATCGGCACCTAACTGCCGACAGTTGACGGCAGTTGACGCTAGTCGCCGGCCTGCTGCAAACGAGGCCCTACAAGCGTTTCCATGAACGCCTGCGCTTTTCGTACTCGTCGGTTCTGCCAACTGCGGCGGTTGCACTCGCGTTCGTGTTCAATGCAATAGGCCGAGACGTGCTTGGCGGTATAGCGCACAAGTTCGTTGCAGTCCGGCACGGCGCAGGTCGGCACATCTCCGGTATCGACCTGTGCGCGAAGCCGTGCCTGCCGCGCCGTGTAGCCCTCATGGTTGATCGCCTTGAAGCACGCCACACAATACGGAGTCACTTTACCGGCGCTGACGTGGCGCGGGCCTCCACCACAGCGCGCGCATGGCGAGTCGGTAGTCGTGCGCCGCACCTTGCGCTTGATGGCGTTCAGACACTTTCGGCAATAGCCCGCTGAGCGTCCGTTGTACCAAACGGTGGGCTGCTTACGGCAGCGCGGGCATAGACCGTCATTGTGGTAAATCCGCCCGCGCTTGAATAGCAGGTAGGCTTCATAGCCGAGCGCCGTCATGCGGTAGCTGGTGTCGCTACGGGCATCGCTGCGCTTGGCGATATAGCCGCGCCGCTTCAGGCCGCCGATGATGCGGATGTCCACCTCGGCAAGATCGACGAAGGTGTTCCCTTCTAGTCGAAAGCTGTTCATCGCTTCCAAGACACGATGCTGCATATTCGTCAGGTAGATCGGGCCGAGTTTGGGGTGATTGCGGATGCTGTGATGCGCGAACATTAGCGCACCCCTTTCCAGTCAAGCCACGACAGCGTTGTTTCGTCGTCATAGCCCTTGCGCCATATGTACACGGCGTAAGCGGTCGCGTCGGTCTTGCCGTTTCCCGTGAAGGACGGCCGCGCGCCCAACACCGAGACATGCAGCGGCGGGTGTTCGCGCCAGAGTCCGGTCATGCGCGCCTGCCCCTCCAAGAAGGCAAGCCGCAGCAGGAAGACGACATAGCCGCCGTCAAAGACGTTGGCAAGCGAATTGCGGACAAACTCCTCAGCGTGCTTGTAGGGCGGGTTGCCGATCACAACGTCGTATGTTCCGTATACTGGCTCGGTCACGTAGTCGAGTTGGTAGACTTCACTATAGCCGGCTGGCGTGCCAACGTCGCGGATGTCCACGCCGTCGAGTATGAAGCTGTAGCCCCACTTGTCACGCGCCGCCTGCCCCCACACGCCGCTGCCGCAGCCGGCGTCAAGAACGCTTTCGGGATAATTCATGTACGGAAGCTGGTCGAGCGCAGCGCGCGCCAGTTCGGGCGGCGTCGGGTAGTGGTCGTGGTCGGCGCGTGGCCGCAGCACCTTTTCAGTCGTGATGATCGGCGTCATTAGCGCACCTCGACGGCCAGCTTGTACGCTTCGGCCATGTCCTTCGCGCGCCCGCGCAGTTCGTCGGTCGCGCCCGCCTTGTCGCACCAGGCGTCGATCCGCGCCGCGTCGTGCTCGCAGAAGCCGGCCAGCACCGCGCCGCGTGCCTGCGCTGTTGTGCCGCGCCAATCCTTCTTCGTGTTGACGGGCGGCATCACGTCATTGAGCGCCAACAGCACGGCTTCGTCGTCCATGTCGAAGTTTTCAGCGGCCCACTTCAACATGTTGCTCCACGCCTGCGCGAGTTCCGGCGTCCAGTCGGGCAGCTTGTCGGCGGCCTTGCCGTTCGCTTTCGCGGCAGGCTTGGCGGCGGGCGCTGCGGCTTTCGTCGCCCACGCTTTCACGGCGGCCTCGGCGTCGTCTTCGCTGCCGGAATATTCTCCGAAGCGGGTGATGCCGAGCGCCTTGACGATCTCCGGCGCGGACACGCCGTAGGCGTCGGCCATGCGCGCGACGAACTGTTCAATGCGCGGGCGATCTTGCGAGAATGGCAGCGGGGCGGCTTCCACCACCGGCGCGGCCTCGACGATCTCGCCCGTTTCGACATTCACAACTTCCATGCCGCCGTCTTCGGTGATCGTCACATCAGCGCCCATCTCGTCTGGTGTGTACAGCTTCATGATCACGTCGGGGAAGACGATGCGTGAGCAAGCGCCAATTGCGCGCCACTGAAGCATCACCTTCGGCTGCGTCCTGTAGTTCGGCTTGTCGGCAAGTCCCAACGCCTTCGCGTCTTCCATTGTGAAGGTGAAGGTGAACGGATGGTTACCGCGCCGCTTCATCATGACGGTGCAGCCCTTCGCATCACCGTCGATTTTGATGTCTTCAAGCTGGCCGCTTGACTTGATCAGCGCCAGCATCAACTGCGGAGACGCCGTCGGGCGTCCCTTGATGATGTTGATGCCCTGAATGGCTTGCCACGGCCCGATGCCGAGTTCACGACCAGCAAGAATGATGGCGACGGCCTGCTGCGGCGTCTTGATTGAGTCCGGCAAGAAGCCAGACCGCACCAAGACCTCGGACATCTGCATCATGGCCTGCCATTCGGTCGCGTTCACTACTGCTAAAGCGTTACTCATCTTTCGGGGGCTCCTTTCCTAGAAGGGAATAGTATTGGTGTGCATTACGTCTGCGATTGCAGACACGACTACGGACGCCGGAACGAACACGGCCATTGACTGCCAACTGTTCCTGTCCCAACTACTGCTTTGAATGTCCACCTTGTAGGCGCTGCGCCAATCTGACACGTTGCGGCGAAATGCCATACGCAGCAGTTGAAACGGCAGCAGGTACACCTTGTCAGAATCAGACTGGTGAAACGTGAACAGGATCAGGTCTACCGGTGATTGTTCGTTCAAAGTCCATCCGGTCTTCTGGTATTCGGATGGAGTCTTGTATCTGCCGCCCGGCATCACGCTCCAAATCTCAAGCGCAAGTTCAGGCCCGTTGTTCCACCAGCGCGAACACCCGCGCGTGCGCGTCTTGGCATCGACGAACACCTGCGCGCCGCGCCGCAGCGTGACGACATAATCGACGCCCGCCCGATCTTCGTGTTCATTCGTCTTGTGAACATTCGTCGCGCCGTCGATAATGCGCGCCAGCAGCGCCGTGTCGGAACGTTCGCGCTGGCCGCGCGAAAATTCCATGCGCTCATTGAAGTCATAAACACGCTGGTCGCTAATCACGTTAAGTTGCCCCACGTCACCCATCCTGGGCGCTCGGCGCGTGCGAACATGTCAATGCGCGGGCCGGGACTGCATGTCTCGATAAGCTCGTAAAACTCGTCCGGCTTGGCGCTGTGACCGCTGCCGCGGGGCGCTGTGAAGTGTGTGCCGACGTCATGCCGCAGCAGCGGCAAGCTTCCGCGCACCGCAAATAGCACATGCTCGGTGCTGCCACGGAAGTAGTTCCCCATGCCAAAATGTGGCTTCACCCACGTCAGCGCCAGGATGTAACGAAAGCCCCAACGCTCGATAAGGCCGAAGCCTTTCGGCAGGCTGCGGTTGGTGATCCACAGGTAAAGGTGTGCGTTGCCGTCGGCAATTTCAGGGATGGGCAGCGCCGCGATGTCGTCAAGCGGCATCGTCGCGTAGGTGGGCCGTGCCCGCCCTAGCTGGTTCACGTCGCCTTCGTCACCCCAATCCCACGGCGGATCAATCACCACTGTCTGGTAGCGCGCGCCACCAGCGACGGCCAGCGCATCGGCAACGGTCGCCACACGCGCAGCATCTTCGATCCGGCGGATGTCGTGTGCGATAGTCTGATGCGTCCGCGCCTTCAATTGGATGGCTTCACTGACGGCTTTCGCGCCTGCTGTCAGTGGCACCGCTTCGAATTCTTCGCCCGGCTGCACATAGCCGCTGTCGCGCATTTCCGCCCATGTGTCGCTCTTGCGGCGGTACTGCTGCATCAGCAGCGGCACAAGCTCGGCGTCGGTGATGTCCCACGCCGTCACTACGTCGATCACGTCCTGCGGCACGTCTTCAAGCGCTTTCGTCAGTTCGTAGGCGGCATGGCGCGACAGTTCGCCCGCCCGCGCCTTCGCCTTGATCGGCTCCGGGGCCTTCGCTTCGATGGTGGCTGTTTTGTGCATGGAATCGCGCGACGTGCCGTGATGCTCGGCGGCCTGCTGCCATGCGTTCAAGGGGGCGAAACTTTTTTCAGAATTCTGAAAAAGGTCATTTCGCGTCCCTTGCTGCAAGCGCGCGATCTCACCCAACAGTTCTTTTTCACGCAGGGCCATCAGGTCGCGTTGGTAATCGCTGATGTTGCGCCGCCCGCGCTGATGCCGAAGCTGCCACAGCAGCGCGTGCGTGCGCGACAGGAACGGCATCAGCTTGACTTCGTAGTCGATGCCGTACTGCTCACAGATGCGCAGCCGGTGATGCCCGTCTACAAGGATGCCTTCGCCTTCCCACACGATCAGCGGGTGCAGACACCCTTCATTGATCAGCAGGCGCTCAAGCTCCGCATATTCCGCGTCGCTCAGTGGCGGGATGTTGTCGCGGAATTCCGCATCTACACGGAAGTCGAGTTGCGGTGCCAATTCGCTCATGCGCTCGCCTCAGAAACTGGTGCGTCCGCGTGACAGTTGAAAGGTGTGGTAGACTGGTGTGTAGAGTTGCCAGTCGCCAAGTCCCCGACCGCGCGCCCCACTGCTGCCACTGAAAACACCAACGCGATCCGCTGTTCCGGCGTCTGGCCGTCGCTGCCCGTGAAAGGCTCCGCCATGCACGCCCCGTTACTTGTCATGTTCGGCTTCCGGCTGTTGCCCCTGCGCTACAGTGTTGGTATCAAAAAACTCGACAAAGCGCTGCAAGGTGTCCCCGTGCGCTGCGTCGACCGCTTCCCGAACGAGATCGCCAATGCGCTGTTCGCGCTGGCGTGCCAATGCGCTGATCGCCTTGATGTACTGCCGGCTTGCTCGAATACTTACCGTCGTCACAAGATCATCCATCCGTGTCCTCCTTAAGTGACATACGTAGCCTACACATTACATTATATGGCATTTTAGGCGCGAAGTCAATAAACTTGCGTCGCAATCGGAGGTGTAGCGGTATGGATACCCTAAAGGAATTTATCTTAGCGGAGATGCACAAGCGCAGCATGTCGGAACGTGAGTTCTCGCGGCTGGTCGGCGTCGCGCATACGACGATCAACTACCTGATCAATCAGGAGAAGAAGGCCCCGCGCGAGGTAACGGTTTCCTTTATTGTCAAACTCGCGCGGGCCACGAACAACAATCCGATCTTGCTGCTGATGCTGGCCTTCCCTGAACTCAAGCCCGATCTCAAGGCGCTGGTTGGGCTGCCGACTTCATCGGCGATGCGGCTGAAGCAAATCGAGGACTTGCCGGAAGGTGTCGTTGAAATCATCGACGCTTTCTTGATGAGCGCAGCCGCTACGCGCGAGCGCAAGAATGACGTCAAGGGCGAGTAGGTCGTCTTCGTCTAACTGGTCGATCAATTTGCAGCGTTGGTCTGGAGCGAGTGCCATAGCTTAGATTTCCTTTTTCTCAAGTATATTAGAACAGGCATTCTATTAGCAAGTACGCCAAGAGGCGCAATCGCTATAGTATAGGAAAGGTTTCGTTATAGATGCGTTGATGATCCTGATGCTACCCTTATTTTTGTGCAGTTTGCTTATACCGTTGTCTCAGAAGTCATTATGACTCTCCGCGCGATTATTTGGGCCGCCGTCAGCACCACCGCCCAAGCCGACGAAGACGAGCGCTATAGTCTCAAGGCGCAGGAAGACGACGCGCGCGCGCTGTGCGCGAAGGAAGGGTGGGGCATTGTCGATACGCTGCGCGTCCCCGGCCACAGCCGCGATTACAAGACGCTCGAAAAGCTGGCCGCCGACGCCCGCGCCCGCGGCATCGATGCCTTCGACAAACTGATCGAACACTTTGAAGCCGCCGACTTCGACGTGTTCATCTGCCGCGACGCCAATCGTTTCGCGCGCAGCCCGTCGCTGCTGTATCAGATTATCGAGTACATCATTGATGACTGTCAGGCGCGCATCTACTCGTTTAGCGACGGGTGGGTGGACAGCAGCAACGCCGACATGTTCGCGCTCATCAAGGCGTACTCGACGCGCAAGGAGATGCGCTGGATACGCGACATGGGGACGCGCGGGAAGGACAAGACCGCCGAGCGCGGCCTGATCCCGCACATCGTCCCGATGACGCACCTTGCCGTGCGCGATCCGGCGTCGGGCCGGCAGATCGCCATCGAGACGAATGAAGCCAAACGCCGGCTGTGGGATGATCTCGCTGACTTGATCCTCGCCGGCGTCGGGTGGAGCGCGATCCCGCGCGAACTAGCCGCGCGCGGCCATGTCACCGACGCCGGCAGGCAGTTCGCGCACAGCTACATCTATAAGCTGGTCTATTCGCCGGTGACGTGGGGCCACACCGCGCGCCGATGGGGGTATCAAAGCACGGGGCGCTACCATTTCGGGTCGTGGGTGTATGACGAAAGCGAAGCGCCGCCGGATGGGGTGCTGGTGTTTCGCGGCACCGTCCCGCCGCTGTGGACGGGCGAACTGGCCGAACGCCTCAAGGTGGAACTGCGCCGCCGCCGCGACATGGTGGGCCGGCGTCGACCAGGCACGACCTACCGCTTCAGCGGCCTGATCCTGTGCGCCGCCTGCCATCGCGCGATGTCGCTCCGCATCGCTGCCGGACGGCGCGTTGGGCTGCGCTGCTCGACACACACGCGGCGGAAATTCACCGGCGTCGATTGTCCTAACGTCAAGCTGCTGCGCGACGACGACTTGCGTACCTTCTTTGATGCAAGGATGCGGGCCGCGCTCGATGAAGGCCTGCCGGACATCCTCGCGGCGCAGAAGCCGGCGAACAGCCCGAACTACACCGCGCAGCTTGCCGCCGCCGAAGCCGACCGCGCCACGCTCATCAAGCAGGTGGAACGCCTGATCGGGGAGCAGGCGGCAGCGCCCGACGAACTACAGCCGATCTACCGCGACCAACTGAAAGCGCACGCCGACCGCCTGAACGCGCTCACCAACGAAGTGCGCCGGCTGCAGGCCCGCGCCAATGAAGTCGCCACAGCCACGGCAGCGCAGACGCGCGAACTGTCCGCCGTCCGCGACATGACCCTTGATGCCTTCTGGAAGCTGCCTGATCGGGAGATTAACCAGCGCTTGCGCGCGCTGCTCGGAAGCTGGCGCTTCCTGGCGATTGACGGCGAGATCGTGGACGCGCAGCGCGCGCAGCGGTAGGGTGTAGCGTTCTACCTGTCCAAACAATGAGAACGCTAGGCACTAGGCAAGACTTCCCCGCAATTCTACTCCGAAGATCGTAAATATCCCAAACGAACTGCTTGACAGTTTATGACTTTGCGCCTAAAATGTAATCTATAGAGTACATTCGTTATTCGCAAGGTACACCTACAGGAGAACAACATGACCACCCAAACGCACAGCACCAGCAGTAGCGCCAGCCATCCGACCAAGTTCGAGCAGCGGCGCGCGGCATTGGCAACCCACAAGGCCGAAGTCGATGCGGCGAACAAGGCGCACCGCGCGGCACTCAACGCCGCCAATGCGAAGTACCAAGCAACACTCTCCGCGCTGAACAGCAAGTGTTGCCACCCCAACGCCGAACTAGTCGGTGAATGGGTCGAGGTCGATAGCGACCCTTACCGCCTGACCGATCAGGAAGTGCGCTGCCTCCGCTTCTCATGCCCCGATTGCGGCCATAAGTGGACAGAGACGAGATAGCCGAAACGCCCTACGGGGCGTCTGGCGGGCGTCACCCGCCACTGACGAGGCAGACACCTTTAGCTTGTAGGAGATCACCACAATGGCAACCAACACCCGCACCACCGACCCGAAGGCCGAGATCGCCGCCATCGTGCAGCAGATCGGGAAGCTGAAGCAGGGGTCGCACGCCGCCGGCCTGCGCGGCAACACGCGCGACCAATTCCGCTGCCGGCGCGAGATCGCGCGGCTTCAGAAGCGCATCGACGCGCTGACGGCACTCGCCAATCGCAGCACGTACACGCACTAGGAGAGAGAGACATGAACGCAAACAGCAGACAGCACGTGTACCCGATCCGCATGGTCGTCACCGACCTGCAGGGTCGCAATCCGAAGCTGGCGAACGTGGTCGGCGTCGCGCCATCCGGCGACGGGTGGATCGTCGAGTACTGGCACGTCGCGCAGACAGTCGGCGGCGCGGACAACGGCAAGCGCACGGCGATCAACGTCCGTGAAGCGGTGTTCGGCTGGCAGTTGACGACGGTGGAAGCCGTGCGCGCCGGCATCGACAGCGCGGTGTGGGATCGCAGCGCGGCGACCGCAAGCCGACTGCGTAAGCTGGCGCTGGCGAAGCGGGCGATGCGCGAGGAGGTGGGCGCATGACCACACTCTACAAGGTACTCGTTGATGGCCAATCCTGCCACGGCGGCAATCTCGAATGGTCGCTGCCAACGCAGAACGCGGATGGCACATGGACGCCGGGCGCGTGGCACGAAGTCGAAGGCGAGATCGTCGTCTGCAAAAACGGCCTGCACCTGACGACACAGCCCTACGCGCGTTGGATGGAATGGAACGCGACCGTCTACGAGGCAGAAGGCGCAGGCGACAGCGACAGCGACGACGACGACAAGATCGCCTATCGGCGTGCGCGTCTGCTGCGCCCCGTGCCGGAGCCCGAATGGTGGACAGCCGCGCATGAGTTCGTCAAGTCAATTAAGGACGTCAAGTTCTTTCAGCCGGATGGCGATCCTGATCCGGCATGGAAGCTGTTTACCGCGCCAACTTGGGACGCCGCAGATGCCGCCGCAGGGGGCGACGCACAGAACGCCGCATGGGACGCCGCATGGGACGCCGCAGATGCCGCCGCACTTGCCGCCGCACGAGACGCCGCGCTGGTCGCCGCGCTGGTCGCCGCATGGGACGTCGCGCTGGACGTCGCGCTGGACGTCGCGCTGGACGCGCGCTTGAATGTTCTGATGGCGGTCATCAGCGATCTTGACGTGCCGCAGCAGCACCGCGATCACGCCGCCGCCCGCTGGCGCGTCTGGCAGAAGGGCTACGCGCTACTCGGTGACGTCGATGGCGTCATGTACGTGTACGCGCAGGAGGTGGGCGCGTGATGTACGACCCTTACGCGGAACTGTGCGCCATTTGGCGCAGCGAGGACGAGCAGGCCGACGCGGAAGCGCGTTGGGAAGCGCAGGCGGGTGACGACGAAGCCGCCGCCACGACCGATGATGAGATTCCGTTCTAACGGAGAGGGAGACGCAAAGATGTACGGTAGCGGATTGATTGAAAGTGACGCGGCAAAGCTAGTGCGCTTGCTGGCCGAACACCCCGAACTACAGGCGCGCGTTCGTGACTTCGACGGCGATGGCGGCTTCATGTTCGGCTTCGATGGAAGCCTGCCGGACGACCTGCGCGCAACGTGGGACGTGATTTGCTCCGAAGTAGACGACAGTGGACACAGCGGCGCGTCGTTTAGTCTGGTTTGCCGTCTCGCGCAGCGCGAGTTGAAGCACGGTAGTAGTTAGCAAACGACGGCCAATACAGGCCGCCGTCGCAGACCGGCGCGGGCCAGTCGCCAAACAGCACCCGCGCCGGCCTTCAGTATAGCATAGGAGGCACAATGACCGCATATGACCTAGCCGTTCTGCTCCGCGAATGGAGCGCATCACTGCCGCTGATCGCGTGGCTCGACACCTACCGCGCCTTGCATCCCGCCGCGACCGCCGCCGACGCCATCGCCGCCATGCCGACCGACAGCGCCGGGCAGGGGTGGCTTCATTGGCTCGAAAAGCAGGTACACGATCACCTGCCGCTGCTGCCGCGCCAGACGTACTACCAACTCGAAACGGACGCCTACCTGGTATACATCCGCGTCTTCGATGAAGCGGCGTTCGACCGCGACCGTCAGCTTGACGCTTTCGTCGAGTACCGCGCCCGCATGACGCCGATCCTGGTCGCGTGCATGGCGCACCTGCTCGGCATTGGCGTGGACGCCAACAGCAGCGCCGCCGTGCGCGCGATCTGCGTCGCCTTCGAAGCCGAGCGCGCAGCGCGGGTGCGCGAAAGCGAGGTGTGGCCGTGAAGGAAGCAAAGCTACTCGAACGTAAGCTTGACGAGTTTGGGGCAACGATCAACGACATGCTGCGGCAGGGATGGGAGATCGTGAACATCTTCCCGATGATGGGGTGGCTTCTATTCTCCCGTGACGTCGCAACGCCAACGCCGGACACGCCAATCAGCACCACGCCGACAATCTGGACGTTCGGTGATCGCCTGCGCTGGCTGCGTTGGGAGCGCGACTTGACGCTGGCAGACTTGTCGAGTGCGACCGGCTTGTCGATCAGTTACTTGTCCGACATGGAGCGCGGACGCACGTTGCCGACGCTGGCGACGCTGTACAAGCTGGCCGCCGCTTATGACATGACCGCGTCCGACCTGCTGCGCGGCGTCGAGATCGACGAAGGAGAAAAGCGATGAGTGGGATCGGTGAACTTGCCTCTATCGCGATCACCGTGACGGCATTAGTCGTCGCCATCGCCTACGCGCTGCCGGAAGCGATTCTCGCTCGTCGGCGCAGACGCGCCGCTAAGACCGACCCGCTGGCGTCCTGCATAGACGTGCCGCGTTCTACCGTAAAAACGCACCTACCCCCCTTGGCGGCGGCGCAAACACGCATCTACAGCTACACCGCCTGCGCACTGGCGCAGAATTACCACACGTCACCCGCGGCGGTGCAGGCGCTGATTGACGACGCTGCGGCGGCGCTCAACGTCGGGCAGCCGGCGGCTGCGGTGTTCGTGCGGCGGGCGCTGCGTGACTACGGAAGCATGGAGCGCGCGGCGTACTGGCTGCGCGTCGAGTTCGAGTATATGCGCCGGATGGCGCAGAAGGAGAGCAGCGGTGAGTGACCCGATTAGCAAGGTGTACGTTGTAAAGGCTGTCGCACCACAAATCGATAGCGAAAGCAATTTCATCACGGGGATTGAAGGCGTGTTCACCACACTCGATGCCGCAAAAACGTACTGTGAGTCTGGCGCTGGCATCTATGCCAATCGCTATGATGGGCGGCTGGTATGGACAAGCGTCGGCGTTGATGAAACGTACTGGTGGCGCGGGACGTTTAAAGGCGGGAAGGGTGAGCCGGCTTACTTCATTGAGCCATGCCCATTGTGGGGGCGAGGCGCACGAATGAACACACAAGGAGACGAGAAACTTATGGGCAAGGTGATTAGGATATTGGGTTCCGTTCAGCAGGTATGGGAAAGCGAATCGGCACTCCACATTAGCGTCGATAAACCAGAATTTAAGGCGGGCGATGAAGTTGAGGTACTTTATAAGCGTACCGGACGCTGGCATCGGGCGCGCGTAAAGAGTGTCATGTTGGCGATGGACTTTGCCGTTGACAGCGATGACATTTACGCGCACGGGTATGGGTGGGGTTATTCGTGCGCTGTAGAGGACAAGAACATCAAGACACGCTGGATCACCGCCTATAGCAGCCGCGGAGATGGCAGTATACGCGCCCTTACGAGCGAGGCGCACGAATGAACACCCGCGACCTGACGACTTTCACCGACGACGAACTGCGCGCCGAAGCCGACGCGCTCACCCGCGAGTGCAGCGCCGCGTGGCATCGCAAGCGCGATGCCGATCAGGTGTGGGAGACGTTATCAGAGCGCAAGGCGGACGTCACCATTGAGTTGGAGAAGCGCGGTGCGTCAATCCGCGTGTATACTAAGGCGGTGGAGCGTGGCTGAAATTGCGCGACGCCGATCTCGCGCTGCTAGAGAAGGGGGAAGCCGATGAGATGAGTGACGACGACTTGCGGGACTTCTTCGACGTAGTGGAAGGCCTGCGCTACAAGTACGAAGCGCTGCTGCGCCAACAGATGACTGGATCATCGGCACGGTGATCGCCACGGACAACACGGGAGAAGCGACGGTGCTGCTGAATACGGGTAGCGAACTGACCACTGGCGACATCGGCCTGACGCCGGAGCAAGCCGCCGGCCTGCGCATGATGTTCGGCGCGATGGCCGAAGACTGGGACGATCCGAGTATGGACGCTTACAACGAACTGTAGGCGGGAAGGAGAGGCGGAGTGATCTATTACATGAAAAATTGGCACGACGAATTATGCAAACTCCTACAGCAGCGCGGCATTAGCCTGAAACGTATCGCTGGCGAGCAGATATTTGTCCACTTTGAAGTGGTGTATGATGGTGAAATAGTGCGCTGCGCTATCTATGAGCATCTATTCCCGGAAACATTGCTGGAACTCTGCGACACCATTGAGAATATGGTCATAGCTACAATAAACTTGCGGGCCGCGTTGGACGCTTACAACGAGCTGTAGCGCCTGCCGCCATGCAACAAAAAAGCACCCCCTGCGGGGTGCTTTTGTTTGCGCGTGTCGCGTGTACCCCCTAAGAAGTAGGGGGATGTGCGGTTGGTGATTGACAGTTTCAGTACCTATTGATATAATGTATTCAACGTTAGAGATTGAGAGACAGGACAGGAAATGAACAAGCACACAGAATGCAGCATGGTAGAAATCGAAATGGCAGCGAATTTGGTTGACGTGATCAACCAATATCATGAATGGGTAGGGGCAGAAGTTACCCCATTGTTCACGGTGGACAACCTGATCAAGCTCATCGAAGCCGGAGCGCCTATCTTTGCGACGGTAGTGCGGCACGCGAGAGAAAACGGCTGGCCTGTCGGAATTAGGCATACCGAGTGGTTTGAGCGGATTGCTACGCAGGGATGGGACAAGGCGCAAGATACCGAGATGTCTTGGGTTCTGAATCAAGGAGCAGTCAAAATAGCTGCGGGCTTTGGGCTGCGTCAGGGTTTCGAGTTGCCAAAAGACAAGATCACCGAGGCGATTGAGGACAATAGCGCTGTTGTCAGGTTGTGGTCGGGCAAAACACTGATCGTCGCGGACAAGACTGAAGAAACTTACACCGAGGACGGCGATCAGATCGACGCCTACTATGAACTCTCATTCCATGAGGGCATGATGCCGGCATACGGACACGAACAGTACAACACCATCGAGGAGCTTTTTACTGCAATGGAAGGGTATGCACCGCTGACCGACTGGGAAATCTATTTCCCAGAATAACCCGTTAAACACCAAATAGACGGGCGCACTCTCATCCGGTTGTGCGCCCGTGATTTGTTCAAAAGAAAGGGGACAAGATGGCTCGACCACGTAAGCCGCCGACGCGCCGCACGCGACACGTTCCGGCAGGCGCTTATCGCAAGGTATGCCCGCGCTGTCAACGGGAGTTTAACACCGACGAGCCGCGCACGAAATACTGCTCGACATTTTGCGAGAAATCAGCAGCCAACGCGCGCATGTACGCACGAAGGAAGCAGCAGGCGCAATAAAAAAGGGGTGGATTTCCACCCCTTTGCGCGTGTCGCGGTGCTGCTGTTAGCCGAGCGCGCCGTCAGGCTTGGGCGCAGCGGCCAGCTTTGCCCGCACCGACTCCGCAATAGTGTCCACTTCTTCGGGGGATAGTTCGATAGACTGATCAACGATTTGCAATTCCGCGCGGGCGAACATGCTTTCAAGCGCGGCCTTGACGAGATCAAGGATCGCTTCTGCCGGCGGGACAGCCGGTGCAGCCGCAGCCTCGCGGCCCTTCGCAGCAGCATCTTCAATCGTGATGCCGCCGATCAGCGCCAGCCCTAGCGTAATCAGCAGCGTCAGCAGTTCGCCGCGCACTTCTTCAAGCGACGGGATCGCCATCGTCAGCAGCGAGATCAGCAGCACCGCGAGGGCGATGATGAACTTGCGGCTGCGGAGCATGGCGAGGATTGGCCCCAACACGGGGGTAACGGGTGTCTGTGGCATGACAAGGGACTCCTTTGCGCTATACGCGCTCACTCCTAAATGTTGCACTTCGGTGATGGTGATGCGGTCGGCGGCGGCGCGGTAGATGGCCGCCGCCGCTTCATACAGGTCGGCAAGCTGCACGATCTCGTCGCGGGTGAGCCACGGCGAATACAGCGTGTCAGGGTCAGGTACTGGTGGCGGCGGCTCAGGATCCGGCTCCGGCGCGGCTTCGAACAGCACCACGTCGGCGCGAACATAGCCCTGCGTGCCGCTGTCGAGTTTCAGCGCGTGCCACGTGCCGGCGGCTTCCACGACATCAGTCGCTACCCACGCGCCGGCCTGCGGCGTCTTGTCGAGACGTCCGGCGATGGTCGCGCTGGTCGATGGCTGCGCGCGCACGTTGGCATAGTCGGCGCGGCTGGCGAACGTGCCGCGCTGCCATGCGGCGCTGTCGGGCGGGAAGGGGTAATCGGGCATGGGGGTCGCTTGCTCCTGTGGCTTTCCAATTATGGGCAGCGCGGCTAAGACAGCATCCGCGCCTTGCAGGTCGAAATACTGCCAATCACCGCCGCCGCCGGTACCGTAACAAAAGATCGCGGTCGGGATGTTGTCGGGGCGGTAGGCGTCGACCAGTCTGTGAAGGAATGTCACGTACTGCGCTTCGGTCAGCACCGAGCGCCAGCCGTCCCGATGCCCGCCGCCGACATCGCGCCCTGTCTCGGTAATCAGGATGCGTGGCGGCAGGATACCGAGCGTCTGCGCGCGCGCGATCCATTCCCGGTAGCGCCCGATGTGATAGGGCTGCTCAAGGCTAGGGTTGGCTTGCGCGTACTCGTGCAGGGCAAGGTAATGACGCGGATACTTTGCGAACGCCTTGAGCAGATCGTCAAACTCTCCGGCTTGGATGCGGCGCTCGTTCGGGTTGCCAACGCTGAAATTCGGGAGCGCCAGCGGCACGCCTTCGCTGTCGGAAAGCTGCATGAGTTCGACGCACCAATCAGCCAGGGCCTTGTAGTCCTGCGTCCCCGGCTCGTTGAAGCACTGAAGGATCAAGCCATCGCCAGCATCGGCGCGGTGATCGGCCAGCCATTGCGCCGCCGGCATTTTCTCGTGCCAATGGTGTTGATCGGGATGGGAACGGCGATGTACCACGAGCATATTGGGCAGCGCGTGCTTGAACTGCCGCGCCAGCCCTACATCGTCCATGACCACGACCAGCGCCGGCCTTGCCTGCTGTAGGTAGGCAGACAGCTTGGCGCGGTCGTAGACCGTCTGAGCAAGGATGTTTAGTCCTAGAATGCCGCCCACCGCTACTCCATTCTGGCAAACTCACCATGAAGCTTTTTTGCGGCCTCACAGTATGCCGCGTGTGCTTCTTCCGGGGTGTCAAAGTAGCCTAGATGAATAACTTGCTTATTTGCGCCAATTTGCGAAAACCAGCGCCGCGCTATCTTATTGTAGAAGGCCCCTTTGTATGGGTTCTTCCCTCGTCTCTTGCCGCGGTTTCGGTTGTTTTCGGCAACAGTAGCTAAGCGCAAGTTACTGCGGCGGCAATTTAAGCTATCGACGTCGATATGATCTACATATTCATCTTCATTGAGCGGACGACCTAGCTTACGCGATAGAATTACGCGATGTAGATACTCGAAGCGTGATTTGTTTTTGGAAACCGTTATGCGGCGAACAACATACACAGATGATCTTCCTGTACTGCGATATGCACACCACAAGTAGCACGCCAAATCCGCATCTTCGGCGTCGACAACAGCGTGATAGCCCTTAGTTAGCTTGATCGCATATGAATCGTCATTGCGCCGAATAGCCGGCTGAGGTTTGCGCCGTATCTTTTTGTTCTTGTCAGGTGTCGAGGAAGTGATACAATTCATATCAGACATGGAAAGCTCACCCTTTCTATGTTTAGAGGCGGTGACTGGTGTTGTAGCACTAGTCACCGTTTCGCTTAAGTTCCCCCTAATTATAGCACATGTTTTCTGAATTGTATACCAGCGCGTTGTCGCGCGAAATGCCGAAGTCGGTCAGGTTCAGGCCGTTAATGCCTGCCGGTCGTGTCATGAGTTCCCCTAGGTTGAGAGAAGCCGCCAACTACAGGCCGAGTTCGCTTGTCAGCACGCGCAGCGCCGCGCACGGGTGCTGCACATCTGTGCCTGCGTCGTGGCTGTCAAACGCCATGACGTAGGCCGTGTCACCGTCTAGCAGCACGTGAACGGTGAACCACGTTTCCGGCGTCCGCAGCGTGAGTTGATAGCGCAGCTTGGCGCTGGCCGGAATGTCCCAGTGGTCTTTCGCGTAGAAGCTGTCACCCTGCCACGAGCGCAGCAGGTCGAGCGACACCGCGAATGTGCGGCCCGTGTCGTGGTCGAAGCACGTCACTTCGGTGACGCCTGACCAATCGCAGCAGTCGTTGAGGCGGCGCGTGGTCATAGCTTCTTCCACAGCGCCGGGACTGCGGTCGGTGTCCATCCCGCCTGGCTCGTATGCGCTTGCAAGCATTGGAAATTCGCGCCCTGATACACCACGACATCACCGACCTTGTAGGCTACGCCAGCCTTCCAATCAGCGGTCGGCGGCGCGACTACCACTTCCTTCCACAGCGCGGGGGTCGCGTTCGGCAGCCAGTCGGCTTGCGTGGTATGCGCCAGCACCGCTTCCCACAGCTTCCCGCCATAGGCGCGGCGCGTGCCGACCAGCACCTTTTCGTTGGCGACCCATTCCAGCGGCGCGGTCGTGTCGGCGCGGTAAACGCTGAACAGCGCGGGGACGTCGCCCGGAGCGTGCTGCGTGCGCGTGTGCGCCTGCCGCACGATCACCAGCCCGCCGTTGTAGCCGTAGATCGCGCCTGCTTCGAGTGCTTCTCCTACGTTGGGCAGCGGCTTGTAGTCGCCTGCCGCGCCCGCGACCTTGCCCAAAAAGGTATTTTCGTCGGCGTCGGCGCGGAGTTCCATGCCGCTAATGGTCGCTTCTCCGCGCTGCGTCACGCCTGCCGCGTGAATTTTGCCCCCCGCGACTGCCGCATGGTACAAGGGGCGCTCAACTGCTGTGATAATCGTCATAATCGCCCCCTATGCCGTGATCGTCACGGTCGCCCACTTCTTGGTTGGGTTTACATTGTCTGGGTCATTGACTAGGCAGTAGGCGTATTCCTTGCCGGTCGTCGGCGGGTTGGCCGCTTGCAGCGTGCCGGACGGCGCGGCGTTCGAGCCGCCAAGATTGATCGTTCCTGCGGTCGCGGTGCGGGTCGCAAAGCCCGTCCAGAAATCCGCGAGGACTTGATCGACCTGCGCTTGTGACAGCGCGTTTCCCTGCACCTGGAAGTTCGTGGTCGTGATCCATCCTGCAAAACCGCCTGCGCTTATCACGAAGGTGTAGCCGGCGGGCATCGAGTACAGGCGGAAGTACGCCGGTCGCCAGTCGCTGACGTCCGCGCTGTCGAATGTTCCTGCGTA
>ERZ761594.72-NODE-72-length-47136-cov-9.976190_pt1 | contig 47136 bp, 51 predicted proteins | sample MGYA00511036_ERZ761594 | MGnify/ENA primary metagenome ERZ761594 (study PRJEB28899, sample SAMN03785561) | bioreactor sludge metagenome | biome: EBPR Sludge; feature: EBPR Bioreactor; material: 0.22µm filtered reactor supernatant | place: Saint Lucia: Queensland... | reverse complement strand
GGAATAGACAGGGCTTCTGCCTCATCGAGAATATCTTTAATAAACGGTGGATACCCTGCAAGAATTGTTTGTTTATATTTTGGTGCAAGTTTTTCAAGAATACTAAAAATCTCCTTCTTATTAAATCCTGGGGTAATAAGTGAAAGTTGATACTTATTTCGAATTGCTGCGATTTCAAATCCCTTATACGTAATGAGTCCTCCGATCCAGAGTCCCATACCAAAACACACAACAACAAGCGTTGGACTATTTTCTAAAATATCGTTTCGTTCTAGGAATTCCTCAAGAAGCACAGAATACTGCCAATCAAGCTGTTCTGTTCTTAAAAAATAGAACGGTGTACCGGTAGAGCCAGAGGTTGCAGTGTAAACGCTTGCATCTGCAATTTTGCCGTTCCAACAGAGGGATTCAATCGGATACTGAGTTAAGTAATTTTTCTTGTTAACAAATGGAACGTTTTTAAAGTCTTCATATGTGTTCACCTGATCTGGATTAATGTGTGCTTGAGATAAAAAATCAGCGTACGCAGGAACATTCACCGCAGCTTCTTTAAACAATGAAATCATTCGTAATTCACGCTCTCGCATCCATTGGTCAGAGGTGAGTGCACTCATCTGTCGCCTTATTTCAGTAACGTTCCGTGATGATTCCATAGGAGATTAAAAATGAAAGGGACGAGGGAGATGAATTGAGAAGAAGCGTTTTCGATGAAACTCTACCTCTGCAAGGCGATCAGAGACAATGTTTGTAGGAAGTCGTTTTGAATTACTGATTGTGATAATTGTCGAGACTGTTTCTTCAATACGGCCAATTCGTTTCAGTACCCGCGCATGATTGTATCCATCGCGTTCAAGCTCATCGACAACGTTAATAAGTCCTCCTGCATTTGCAACATAATCCGGGATATACACAACGCCCCGATCAAATAATGCGATTCCAACCTCTTTTGAAGCGAGTTGGTTATTCGCACTTCCACAAATAATGTGTGCTTTTACTTTTCCAATATTTTTTATTGTAAATTCATTACCCATCGCACACGGTGCATACACATCAACGGTAGACTGGCCAATTTTTGTTGCTGACACGACCGTTACCTTTGGATGTTTGCCACTGACTTGTGAGACCGCCTCTCTGTCGACGTCGGCAATCGTTACAACCGCCCCGTCGTTTACCAACAGATCAACCAAACTCGAACCAACTTTCCCGACACCCTTCACTGCAACGCGAACACCTTGTAATGAATTTTTGTGCATGACCATTTCGACTGATTTCTTAATAGCAACATAAGTGCTCAGTGCCGCATATGGAGATGGGTCACCTGCTAACCCTTTTTTCCCAATAAAGTATGGACAATCGGTCAACATGTATTGAACATCTGATTCACTGATTCCCACATCTTCACCCGTATGGAATCTCCCTTTTAATTGTTTAATAGCAGACGCATAGGCTTTAAGAAGTGCTTTTGTTTTTTGCGTTTTCGGGTCACCAATTATGACGGCTTTCCCACCTCCGTGTGGAACGTGGGCAAGTGCACATTTATATGTCATCGCTTCTGAAAGTCGCATGACATCAGCAAGGGCGCTCTCTTCACTTGCATATGGAAACATACGAGTTCCACCTACCGCGCTGCCTAAATTGTTGTTGTGAATTGCAATAAATCCAGTAAGCCCGCTTTTCGGTTCTGACATCCGATATACCCATTTATGAGAGCTGATACCAGGAAGAAGTGTTAGCGTCGTTTCCATACTCACAGCTTAATATCTATCCGTTCGTGAACATACTTTCTCGTGTCGTTATGACTAATAATATGTTTGACCGCGACAGTTCCAACAACCCCTCCCAAGAGCGCTGCAGTTCCCAACTGTGACCATGATATCAACTCTCTATTTAGCACCTTTTCAACTGACTTGGTAACACGCGGATGGACGTGCTCCTCTCCACCAATAATATCTTCAAGGATAAGTGCACCAATATCTGAAAGGCTCTTAATATTTGAAAGCTTCTCATTCCAGTACTGTTCAGGTTTACCGAAAAACTGGTCATACCCTAAGTCATATCGCTCAATATGGAGAATTACTCCATCCGCATTATCAGTAATCATAAGAACAGGGACTTTGTATTTTTTGGCAATTTTGCGAATTTCCATCTTTAGACCGATGTTATCAATTTCTTCAAAAATCATCGTGATTTTTTTTGCTTCAAGCATTTCACTTAGCCCTTCGATTGAAATACCGTGGTCGAGCACATGCACTGTTAAAAATGGATTGTTCTCATACATTCTCCGGGCGGCTATTACTGATTTGTTTACACCAACCAGTGGCAACCCCGCAGGAAGACGATTCAAATTGGTTGTATCAAGTTCATCATAGTCTGCAATGGTAATCTCGCGAGAAATCCCCGACTGCACCAACGTGTATGCAATGTTGCTCCCGACGCTTAATCCAAAAACAGCAATTTTTTCATCGTAAAGCCTTTTTTGTTCCTCTGGGGTTACGAGATCTCTGTTTCTATTTGTAATGAGTTCGAAGTATGGATCACTGGTAACTGACTTTACGCAACGGTTAAGCCAGGGATAGTAAATATAAACAAATTCATTCTTTTTTCTGTTTTTATATTCTTCAAAATGAGCGCTACTGTATACAGCCTCTTTATCACTCCCAATAAATTCTCCATTCTCGATAAAGTACAACTCTTTCAATTGCCGTTCAAACACATCGAGCAATTCAACTGATTTGTGTGCTTTGAGAAACGCTTCTCCAGACTCCGGAGTAAATACTGTTGGTGTGTGATCCATTGTATTCATTTTTTTGTATTAAAAAAACCCGCTTTTTGCGGGGTGACGAGTAGAGAGCTTACAGAAGCTCTTCTGTTTTTTCTGTCATACTCTGTGACATGTTTCTTGCATATGGTACAGCTTTTTACGGCAGAAGAAAAGACTGCTAGTTACCAAGTAACATCACAGTCTTTCCTTATTTCTGGCTAATTACCGTGTTACTGAAATAACACCTGATAATTCTCCACTGGCTGTCGCAATTAAGCGTCCGTTCGTATCACGATACACTGTGTATCCCGTATTTGCAGCAGTTCCTGTTGAAGGATCCACTGGAATTGCAGCGATATATGTTGGAACAACAAGTTCTTGTTGACCTACAGCAGCTTCAATTTCTCCGGCTGCGCCTAAGTTAAAGCAGCTTCCTCCAGTTCCAATACATGTTGGAGTTGACGGGAAACTGTTAACGTTCGCATCTGTGTTGGTATCTGGTAAGTTACCATTGTGTTCAGCTGCGAATTGATAAATTGCGTTTGTGATACCAAGAAGATCAGCACGTCGTTGAGAATCACGAGCTTGTGCAAATTGTCGTCCTGGATTAACAGCAACTAAAACGATCGCTGCTAAAATTCCGATAATACCGATAACAACGAGCAATTCGATAAGGGTGAATCCTTCGCGTACTGAAGTTTTTCGCATCAAGGTGAGACCAGCTATTTTTTTATTTTTCATGTTCATGGCAGTTATGACTGGTTCACCTCCTCTTTCCTTAGTTGTACAAGGTTTTAGAGTGGCGCGTCAAGTGGAGGGGACACTTTAGTATTCAAATTGCTATAAACACTATCCAGTTTATCCTGATTTATACGAGGAGTGCCGCTTTGGAGGAGTGATTCGTCTACTTCATTTGAGACACGAAATGCTGAAAAAATAGTCTGAGCAGTGAAAGCCACAAGTAAGGCTATCACTAGTAATACTAAACCAAGTCCTCCAATTGACACTAGTCTACTGGAACTGGTGCTGCGTTGTGGTGTTGTTGCTCTCATACTAAAAATTCGTGTATAAAAATCCTCCGTATTTCACTGTCACCGTACTGTCTACTTCATTCGTGGTGAGTGCGAATGTCACGGGACGAATAAATACTTTTAGTTTGCTTACTGCGATTAATGTATCGCTAATGGCTTGCTTTGTTCCAGTCAACGTGATTAAAAGGGGCAATCCCTTTAAACCAGCCTTGTCGGAAATTTCTGCTGTTACCGGAAACTCATAATTCGTAAGTACTCCCGATTTTTTAATTTCATCAAGACTAGAAATTACTGAAATAACAGTATTATCTCCCGATAACGTACTGGTGATTTGATTTATTTTTTCACCGTTTTTCTCAAGTTCCGACTGTAAGACCGCACTATCAACGGCTGCCTCAGATGCTTGAATTTCAGTTGACAGGGTTTTTACTTCTTGTGCTTTAACTGGCAATTGGCGAAGCAATATAAGTATACCCATGCAAATAACGAGATTTACTACATTCACGGCAATCACTTTAAATAAAACGGGTGAGATTTTTTTCTTTTCGGTAATTTCCATAATTACTTTTTATAATCCATCTGCATACTAAATGGGATACTGGCTTCAGTTAACAAACTTGAAAGCGGGACTGTGACTTTAGAAAATTCAGGCGCATCTTCAAGTACTTGTTTCAGTTTTAAAAGATCTGCTCGTGATTCAGCGATACCGCTAATACTTACCTTACCTGTTTCGATATTTACATCATAAGCGAGAATTGTTGTTGTCGGGATTCGTTTTTGTTCAATACTATTTACAGGAACTTGCGGGTACGAGATTGCTTTTATAACTGCGTCTAATTTATTCGTCGCGGCGTTCACCTTCGTGATTTCGCTCGATACTGCCGTTAAAGAAGGTTGCCCTGATACGACTTCCTTCGGCGTATTTTTCTTCGACTGCAATGCAAGTGCTTCTTGAGACAGCAATGTGTATGTCCCAAGAGCCGCAAGGAAGCACATAAACACAACGACAGACCATACAAGCGTTAACGTCCAAAGCCTGAAATCTCTCATCTGATTTTTGTAGTGAACAACCCACGCAGGAGGAAGCAAGTTGATCGAGTATGCATTTGAAGGCTCTTCTGGATTAATCGATTGTTGAGAGATCGCAATAATATAGTGCTGTATATCACTTTCGCTTAGCCCTGTTACTGAGAGTTTTAAACCTTCAATGGGAAGATTCAATTTAACTTGTATTGCGTTCAAAAACTCTTTGGTGAGGCCATTTCCACAAACAGCAACCTTTGCAATGTCATTTTTATTAAAGCGTGCGAGAATCTGTGCGAGATTCGCAACAACAAGCTGGTCATCTGCATTATTAATAACACTCGTGGCGAGCACTTTTTTCCCCGAGATAACGGTTGCAACAATCGTTCCTTTAGATCGATATACGACGAGCTTCCCTTCGGCATTTCCTTCCGCAATCCGCTCCAAACAAAGTGACGTCGTCTCCACAAATACCGGAAGCAATCCGGCAGCATCAACGGCACCCACGAATCCAGAGAGGTCACCTACTTCAATTGCAACGAGTAACACTTCGTAAGAGTCACTTTTCTCGCCAATAATTTTCCAATCAAGCACCATTTCCGATCCTTCATGAGGCAAGAATTCTCTTGATTGCCAGCGGACTGCTTCATCAAGTTCAGATAATGAAACACGAGGAAGTACGAGTGTTTTCATAAAAGTAGAAAACTCAGGGAGAATTAAGCCTATTGCTTTTTCTTTCAACCGCTCCTTTTTCCAAATCATTTTCAAAAGGCCAGCAAACTCTCCCGGCTTTTCTACTTTTCCTTGAGAGACGATGCCGTCAGGTATTTCGTAAGTAGCGGCTTTGACGACATGCTTTCCCTCCTTAGAAGTCTTTACAATCTTTAGCTTATGATTACTAACTGATACAGAAACAAATGATCGACGATACATGGGCAGAATGTTTATTTATTATAGCTGGATGGGATTAATACACAAAGGCAGATCAAATATGAGACACGATGTATACTTAACTTATACATACTGCCCCATGAGAACGCGTATTCATTCAGGAGAAATTTACATTGGGGTTGTAATCTCTATTGGTATCTTCATCATGCTTTCACAAGCTGTGGTTTTGCTTTCAAATACCGGTTATGAATTGATTGGATTTACCCGTGCTCGGAATGCAGCGCGCACCCTTGCGCTCACTAAGATGGAGTACGCACGGAATCTCCCATACGATAGCGTTGGGACAGTCGGAGGCATCCCATCTGGAACGATTGCACAAAATGAAACGATTTCATTAAATGGACAACAATATGTAGTACAAACCACGGTTCTTTATGTTGATGATCCGTTTGACGGCGTGAGCCCTATTGATACCGTTCCGAACGACTATAAAAGAGTTCGTATCGAGGTCACATGGGCGGGACTTGGACCCCGATCAACCAAATCTGTCCTCGTGAGCGATATTGCGCCTAAAGGAGTGGAAAAGGTAACAGGTGGGGGAACGCTTTCCTTCTTAGTGTTTGATTCCACTGGAACCCCAGTCTCAAACGCTTCTGTTACTATCGCAAGTAGTGGACTCACTCCACCAGTCAACCAATCGCTTACTACGAATGATAATGGAAGAATTGTTGTACCTGGTGCCCCTGCATGTGTGAAATGCTATCGAGTGACTGTAACAAAATCAGGGATGAGTACAGATCGGACGTATGGAGCAAATGAAGTTGCAAACCCTGCGAAGCCAGATCTCACCGTAACGGTCGGTGGGCTTACCGATATGAGCTTTACGATTGATAACTTGGCTACGCTTACTATTTCAACAGTCGGGGAGAAGTCTCTTGGATTTCCGTCACTTCCTTCACAATCACTCTTGTTGATTGGCCAGAAAATTATTGGGACAGATACCCTCGATAATCCCGTATATAAATACTCACAGGCGGTTACCACTGATAGTGGCGGAACACTGACCCTCAGCAATATGGAATGGGATATCTATACGATTCAACCAGCAACAGCATCAGCACGGGTTGTGAGTGGAACTAACCCACTTGTCCCGCTTCTTCTTTCACCAAGTGCTACCACCAATATCGCAGTGAGCCTTTCACCACGAACAACACATTCCTTGCTCGCCGCGTTTGTCGATGCGAGCCGCAATCCAATTGCCTCTGTTGCTGCAACGCTTATAGATAATGGCACTCCAATTGCAACCATTTCAGGTGGTTTGAACTCAGATCCAGATTACGGTCAAGGCTTTTTCTCTGGTCTGAGCGCAAAGACCTACACGATTGAAGCAAGCGCTTCCGGGTTTCAACCGATTTCAAATCCGGTGTCCGTAAATGGAACTGACTATGATGAACTTATATTAAACCCATGAGACACCGTAACCAATCTGGATTCACTTTAGTAGAAACAAGCGTAACAGCCATATTATTAGTTACCCTTGCTGCAGGGATTGTTGGCTTACAGTATATTTTAGGGAACATTCAAGTAAATACTTTTCAAAGCTTCACGAATGTAGAGGCGGCGAGTGGAGCAATCAATCGAATTGAGCGAGAGATCCGCACTGCACGCCAGGGTGATAATGGGGCATTTCTTCTCGAGTCTGGGACAAACAATTCGCTCACGTTTTATTCGGATGTTGATGCAAACGGATCTACGGATAAAGTAACGTACAGTTTGTCCGGAACAACGCTGACTCGAAGCGTTATCAGGCCAACAGGATACCCCGTGACATATCCACCAGGAACAGCACAAGTGACGACTGTCACTGACATTATGCGAAACGGAGCAACTCCCCTTTTTACCTACTACAACGGAAATTGGCCAGGGGACACAACAAATAATCCTCTCGCAACACCAGTTAATCTTTCGAATGTAAAAATGATCCGCATTTATATCCGACTAAATAACAAAGCTAATGATAGTAGAAATGATTATATTCTCGACACGAGTGCAACCATTAGAATGGTTAAAACAAACCTATGAAACGAAAATTAATACAAGGAACTATTACTCCAGCCCTCATTGTTATAACCGGTGCATTTTTAGTAGTCATTTACGGGCTATTGTTTCTGCTTGTGTTGCAGGTCGACTTTAGCAATAGAAATTTAGCGAGTGAGAGTGCGCTTTCGCTTGCCGAAGCAGGAATTAATTATTACCGTTGGCATTTAGCACATGATCCGGCAGACTTTACAGATGCAACAACAAGCGCAGCACCCTATGTTCATACGGTTACCGATCCGTCAGGAGGTGTCCTCGGCACATATAGCCTGACAATCACACCTCCTGCGAGTGGATCTGCAATTGTGACAATTAAATCAGTTGGAGCGTCATCGCTGTACTCAAAAGTAACCAGAACAATTACTGCCCAATATGGACGCCAATCATTGGCTAAGTATTCATTTTTACAAAACGCTTCAGCCTGGTATGGCTCTGGAATTACTGTCAACGGTGATATCCACAGTAATACCGGAATTCGAATGGATGGAACGAACTTGTCGAAAGTAACAAGTGCAAATACAACTTACACCTGTGGCAGTGAAACGGGGTGTAGCCCTTCCCAAAGTAGACCTGGAGTGTGGGGTTCAGGTGGAGATCAAACTCTCTGGCAATACCCGGTACCTTCTGTTGACTTTAATGCCATATCGTTTGATTTTGCTCAAATGAAAACGGCAGCGATTGCAAACGGACAGTGGCTTGGTGCGTCAGGTGCCGCTGGTTACCATTTAATTTTCAATTCCAACGGAACATATACCATTCGCCGGGTTACTGGAACGAACTACTATGACGCATATGATGCTGATAATGGATGTCAAAGACAGTATCAACGAATTACCAGCGAGACACAGATCGCAACAGGTTCTGTCTCTCAAAAACCAATCTTATTCTTCGAAGACACGTTGTGGGTGGAAGGAACAATAAATGGAAAGGCGACAGTAGTGGCAGCAAAATTCCCCGTGCAAACAAGTAACACAAATATTTGGATTCCTACAAATCTTAATTATTTAGCATACGACGGAAATCACAGACTCGGACTGATCGCTCAAACTGATATTTACTTTGCACGCGACATTCCCACAAACTTTCGAGTTGACGGTGCACTCATGGCACAGAAAGGGAAAATTATTAGGCATGGATATATTAGTAGCTGTGGAAGCACAACCAATGCAGTCAGAAACAGCTTGACGATTAACGGTGCGATTATTTCGTATAACAAGTCCTATTGGAATTTTAATAATCCTGTTGTTTCTGGTTTCACAACACGAACGATTAACTATGACACGAGATTACTCTATGAGCCTCCTCCATACTTTCCAGTTACTGGTGACTATGAATTCATAAGCTGGAAAGAAGAATAACGATTTTGCAATTACTTCAGTTATAGGATACAATACGGAGCTCATTTAATAAAAAGGGGAAGATAATGCGTAAGAAAGTGCTAATCATTTTCGGTTTCGGCGTGATGCTGTCTATAGGTTTCCTGATCGGTCGAGCGAGCCACCCGGTGCCAGTGAATGCTGAACCAGTGGCCATCCAAGAACATACCCCGGAACAAATATTTCCCGTCATCGAAATCGGACAAGAATTCCGGCTAGCGGAGTTCGTTCCACCACGCGTCGTTGCGGGCATTTTGTCTGCTGGTGGATATGTTCGGCTTGAAACAAAAAGCGAAATTTTCCAAGATTTTGAGGTCATGCTGCCGACGCAGTATCAAGTAACATATAGCGCGAAACCGGGACGATGTGCGTTTAAGCTGGTGGAAGCAAATATGGCCATCATTTCGCTCCCACCAAATGGCAGTGGGGACTGCTTACCCATAAGCGAGCGTTAGCCTCAATTTACCTGAGCAGGCCTGTGATATTTTGTCACAGGTCTTTTTTTATGGCGTTTGAGTAGCGGTAGGGAGGCAGAGTTCATTTCCGATGACAGTTCTCCCCGTCTGTTGATTCCCTGGATCGTTACAATCGGGTGGGAGAGGGGTAGCACTGCTACCGGGAGTAGGCGTTGGAGTAGTTGTCGGTGCAGGAGTTGGAGGATCCGCACAATAACTTAATTTCCAATGGGTGCACCAACTTGGACCACCACCATTTCCCCCACCTCCACTTCCTCCACCAGAACCACCTGATCCTGCAGGAGTGGGCGTTGGAGTAGGGAAGTATTGACTCACGTCTCCCCCACCATTTCCTCCTCCCCCGCCGCCGACACCATCTTCTGCAAGCACCGCATTACCAAGTTCATCGTTTCCAACGTTCACTGTTGCACTACCATTAGTCACCTCCGCATTCTGTGCCCAATTTGCATAGTAATATTCAAAAAGACTGGATGTTTTATCTCTCCCCCACAGTTCGGTACGGGTGCCTTCACTTGTCTGCCATACAGCGTTACCACTTCCGTCAATTTGTAACGAAATGCCATTGCCTTTCAAGGTGATTGATTCGACTGGTTCAATCGGCGCTGCTCTTTTGCTCATTCCGTTTCTTGCTAAGAGCGTCACGAGTACGACGAGTGCAATTACCCCAATGATAATTCCTCCGATGAGAAGTGGACTTGTTTTTTTCATGATTTAATCGTTTGTTGAAGCCCTCCGATAATGCTGTAAATTGGGGCAATCATGATAATGACCATAATCCCAACAACAGCCCCTATTAATAGCATTAATACTGGTTCAAGCAGTCCAGTCATTCGCTTTAGTGAGTAATCAACTTCGCTTTCGTAGAACTCGGCCATCTCTCCTAACACTTGCTCCAAACTTCCCGATTTTTCTCCTGCTCGGATTGTTTGAATCATGACCGCAGGAAATTCTTTTCTATGCTTCATTAATATATCTGATAAAGATTCACCTTTTGAGACACCCGCGCTAAATGTTTTTGCTTCAGCCTTCAAATATGGGTCAGTTAAACTGTCTGCAGAAACATCAAGTGCTTCCACAATTGGAACTCCATTTGCGAGTAACGTTGATAATGTACGAGAAAATCGGGCGATATCTATCTGTCGAACGACACCACGAATTCCTGGCATTTTAGTTACCACTTTCAAAAGAAAGCGCCGAACAGGTCGTAACAAGAAAAGAACGAACAAAACGCCGATTACTCCAAAGACTGAAAACAGTACCAGTGGTACGTTTTTCCCGATATAATCCCCAACAGTTAAGAGAACTTTCGTATACACAGGGAGCGGAACGTCGAGTCGGAGAAATGCTCCTGAGATTTTCGGGAGCACGAACAACATCATAATTAATCCATTTCCAAACATAGCGACGACAATCACTGCAGGATACATAAGCGAACCTTTTACTTTTTGGGTCAATTCATGAGAAGCAGCTAGTTGTTTGGCTAAGTATTGGAATGATTTTTCAAGCGTTCCACTTTCTTCTCCAACTTTTACCATTGTGAGAAAGATAGGGTCAAAGTCTTGTTTGTAATTTGCAAGAACCGAGGACAAACTCTTTCCTCTCTGCGTTTGAAATGAAATATCCGCAAGTACCCGTTGCATTGCCTTGTTTTTGGATTCCTCTCGAATAATATCTACCGTCTCTGGAATCGACATTCCGCTGTGTAACATTGTCGAAACAAATCGGCAAAATGCTGCTTTTTCAGATGAACTAATTGACCCTCCAAACATTCCATGAGGACTTTCCAGTGAATGAATCGATAGAACCTGATATCCATTTGCCTTTAGGGTATTCGCAGCCTCTACCTTCGATGCCGCTTGAATGGTATCTTCGACGATTGTATTTTCTCTCGTGGATTGTGCTTTATAAACAAAAAGTGCCATATTAGTTATCCGTAACCGCCTGAAGTACTTGCTCAATAGTCGTAAAGCCGGATGAGACTTTGTTTAATCCGTCTTGCATCATAGAAATCATTCCTTCTTCTTTTGCAGCTTTCAACAAATCATCACTGCCTACTTTGCGAACAACCAGGGATCGAATTTTTTCAGTAACTGAAAGTACTTCATAAATGCCGATTCGTCCCAAAAATCCTTTTCCATGGCATTCACTACACCCCATACCACGGTAAAACTTTTGTCGCGTCGGATCGATATGTACCTCATCAACTAATTTTGCAAGTACTGCAGCATCAGGGGTGTACTCTTTTATACACACCGAGCAGATTTTTCTCACCAGTCGTTGTGCAATTACGATGTTAAGTGTTGATGCTGCAAGGTATCCTTCAACACCCATATCAAGAAGCCGTGGCAATGCTCCAACTGCATCGTTCGTGTGGAGCGTTGAAAGAACTAAATGTCCGGTTAATGCAGAATGAACCGCAATTTCTGCAGTTTCTTTATCACGAATTTCCCCAACCATCATAATGTCCGGATCGTGCCGTAGCAGTGCGCGTAACCCTGCAGCAAAATCAAGACCGGCCTTCGCGTTTACTTGAATTTGAGTTACACGATTCACTCCATATTCAACTGGATCTTCAATGGTACAAATCTTTACATCAATGGTATTCAGAATTGTGAGTAAGGAATAGAGCGTTGTTGTTTTACCAGATCCGGTAGGTCCAGTCACCAAAATCATTCCATTCGGCGCTTCGATTGCTCTATTAACAAGTTCTAAGTTGCGTCCCATAAGTCCAAGTTCCTCTAAACTTGATGGCCGCGCACTTTCACGAAGAAGTCGCATAACAATGTTTTCACCATAAAAGCCAGGAATTATAGAAACGCGTAATGCGATCACTTCGTCGTTTACAGTTACTTTGTACCGTCCATCTTGAGGGATACGACGTTCATCGAGTTTTAAGTTCGAAAGGATCTTGACGCGCGCAATGAGCGGTTCTTGTACTTTTTGAGGCAATCGAATGATATCACGCAAATCTCCATCAATTCGGAAGCGAATAATAACATCTTGTTCTTGAGTCTCGATGTGCATATCACTTGCACGCTCAGCGACAGCGTATTCCATAAAAGTATCAAGAATTTTTATAACAGGAAGGTCTTCCGACGCTTTTTTGATATCACCAGACTTCTCTGTTTTCGCCACATTCTCGGTAATAACTTTTTGAAACTCATTTTCAAAATTTCTTTTGTATTGCGAAAGTGCACGACTAAAATCTTCAGGGCTCACATAAAAAGGCACAATCTCTCGCCCAGTAAAGCGCTTTGCGAACTCAAGCGCTTCAACATCAGTTGGATCGCTCATCGCGAGTTTTAGTTTCTCTGCATCTAGCCCTAATGGAACCATCTTGTATGTCTTTGCGAGGTTTTGGGGAATTAAGCTTAACGCTTCGTCGGTTATGGCAACGTGCTTCATATCAAGCCATCCAACATGGAGATAGTCTGCAATTAATTTCGAATAAATCGTACTATTTAAAAATCCTCTAAAAACCAATATATCTTCAATTGATTTTCCAATATCTTTTGCCGTTTGTGCAGCATCGTCGAACGCAGCTTCCGGAACGAGACCGGACCGAACGATGATCTGTTTTAGGATATCAGGGGCAATATTCATGGGCAGAATTTACCCAGTATAACACCTTAGACTGAAGAGTTTGAGCCCGTAACTTTCACCAGAACAGTGACCGGAACGGTACTATTCTCTTGGCTAATTTCGATAGTGACCTTACTACGTCCGCGAGTACCGGATAGCTTGTTGTACACACCCTGGGCTTGTTGTGTTTGAATTACATTGGTTGCTACAAATCCGAGCTTTCCTAATGTTTCTCTATACCAGGTTGTAACAAGATTTACCGGTTGCGTGGTAGATAGCACAAGCTCATTCTCGGTTTGAGCAGTAACTATTGAGGGTACGTACATCCATTCTGTAATACCCGTTGCAGCAGGTTTTAGACTTGCGGATGTACTACTGGTCGGTTGAGGGCTCGCTGAACTTGTGGCAAACAATAACGACTCAAGCGGTGTAGGGTGTGGGGTAGGGCTTTCTGTTTCAGCTGGAGTTGCGGAGGGTGTTGAGGTTTCGCTTTTCACTGAAAGAACTTCACTCGTGTCAGGCGTGCTTACCTGACCACGTGTCGCAACAGCAACAACTAACACAACGAGTGAAAATACCGTAAAGGCTACATTTACCACACCTCATTATACAACACGCATTGAACTTAAAGATGCCGATCTCAAACAATCCGTAGCTCAGTAGTTAATTTTAACGAAATAAGTCTTATCCATCATTTCACCATTAACGGGAATTCCAAGCATATACCCGAGCGTCTGCGCTACTGTTACCCCAACACGCAATCCGGTAAACGAACCAGGTCCTGGGTGCACTTCAATTTCACTGAGATCTTCGAGAGTTAAACCAAGCGACGCTAACGTCTCACTAATAAATGGTAATAACTTTTGTGATTTATCCTTTTTTGCACTCGTTTCATAGGACACCCCATTTACCGTAATTAGTATTTGCTCATTATTTGCAGTGTTTATTGAAAGTTTCATAGCGTTCCTGGAATAGAAATTGTGTGATGATCATTTTCTTCAAGCGAAAAGGTAATTCGTATCGCATGAGAGGGTATCTTTTTTATTCGCTCTGGCCATTCAATACAGACAATAGCATCCGGCTTTCCCCACAAGTCAAACACTCCGAGTGCTTCAATCTCACGATCTGCTCCATGTTCCAGGCGATACAAATCAAGATGATATAGGGACAAATCCGTAGCGTGTGGAATGGAATAGGTACGCATTAAGATGAATGTCGGAGAGGTAATAACTCGGCTAACTCCCAAACCCTGTGCGACTCCTTGAACAAATGTTGTTTTCCCTGAGCCTAAGTCCCCTTGCAATAAAATTACCTCTCCTCCTTTTAGAGTAGCTGCAAATTTTTTGCCAAGATCTTGAGTCTCTTTGGTGCTCTTGGTAATAAATTCCATATGCCGTAAATTGTAACTGTTCCACCAAATGTATCAATAAGGACATCACGGAACCGTGATTGACGACCTACAACAAAACGTTCGTGAAACTCATCGGTGCAACCAAAAATAAATACAAATATAATCGCATAAATTCCAGCTCTTCGAGAGCTTATCCCATGCAACCGCAATGCACGATAGGTTAATGCTGCAAGTAGTCCATATTCGATAACATGCGCAAACTTTTTTATTGAAAACTCTTGCCAATACACCGTTGAAACAGTGGCGGTCTTGAAAGATGAAACATAAAATATCGCGGAACACACAGCAATCACAGGGAACCAAATAAATAAATAGTCGCCCAAAGTACGTTTTGTCATGAAGATGATTTAGTATACCAATCTTTCCCTATCTTCCAAAACAAATATCCTCCATACAGGATTAAACCAATCGCAGGAATCATACACACAACTGCCACGATCGGGACAGATGAATCTCTTTCTGCTCTCTTCCACGGAGTTTGCGTGGGGACAGCTGTTTCAGGCTGAGTGGCAATTGGAGCGTTGGTTTCTGGAGAGAAACTCTCGGTTTCAGGCTCAGATTTTGCTGCCAAAACAATCGGTTCGTTCGTTTGAACAATAACAACTGGTGTCTGCGTGTTTTCTGGTAAAACAGTTACAACTGGAGTGCTTGTTGCCACTTGTGAAACTGGTGTCTGTGTCGAGACTGGGATAGCTAGCTTCACTGTTATTTTTTGCGGTGAAACAGAATCATCACTCGAATTTCCCGACGCTGTATATCTTTTGAGTGAAAGTAAATACTCACCACCAGGGAATCCTACAGGGACCTTTCCTTTTACAATCCCTTTCGTTTCATTTTCAACAATATCGATGGCAAAATATTCTTTTCCGCTGGATCCTTCGTACCAAGACAAACCATTCCAGGTAAGACCGTGATATGAATGAGTGCCTTCTTTATAGACCAAGACGCGGATATAATTCCGCGCTTTTTTGGCACCAGCAATAGTAAATCCTACAGTGAATTCAGATTCTGTAACTTCATTGGGATACGAGTCAATTGAAATCGAGACTGCAAATACTTTTGGAGGCAAAAAAAGAGAAAGCAAAAGGAGGGCAAGAAGGGCGATCTTACACACTTAATTAATAATTAATATGTAAATAGTACGTATTTAGATCACTACCGTCGTGTTTAACACGAACATATCGAAGTTTACATCCTCGCGCTCCATTAAAGCTCCCACGGTACAGTATGCCTGGTTGTACAGCCTTTACGATTGAAGAAGTGTCACTACTTATATCAATTCCATCGTGTCGCGGATACCATTTATATGTTTTTACGAACCATGTTTGTCCATACCCTTGGTGGAATGAAATTTTTCCATCCAATGGCCAATTCCATGTACCAGATGGATCAAATGTGTCGGTTGCGGTACAGGCTCCAGGCCCTGAACAGTTTTCGTAATCAACTCCAGGCTTTAGGTATCGAAACGGATTCTCATCCATATTTGATTTTGTAACAATAAAATGAAGATGCGTACCGCTTGAATTGCAGGATGCCCCTTCAATAACCGTCGCAATCTTTTCTCCTTGGGCAACTTTTCCAACTTCTGTCTCTTGCCCTCGCCCTGCAATAATCGCCTGAATTGCGTCATATTCAGTTTTTGCAGCAGTTAACAATTCTTGATATCGCTTCTCATCATTTTTTGTGACAGATAATAAATTTGCTTTGGAAGATTTCTGGGTATCAAGCTCTGCTTTCGCAGTAGCAAGTTGTTTAGTAAGCTCCGTCAGCTGAGTTTTCTGTGTCTGATATCCGTCATTTGCCTTTTTTAAGCGGGTTAAGAGCGCCTGGTCTGCCTCCTGCAGTCGGGTTAAATATTGATATCGTGTTAATGCATCACGAAGATTAGTTGACGTTGCAAGCACAAGCGGGTCTCCTCCCAACCGAGATAATTTGTATGTTTCAAGAACGCGTGCATTAAAGGCATCAGTTAAGTTTGACACTGAACCAGTGAGCGTCCCAATGCGGCCACTTAACAGAGAAATTTGATCCTCTGTTTGCTGAATTTTAAGTTCAGTCAGTTTAATTTGAGCGTTAAATTGCGAGATTTGATTCGCAAGCGTTGAAGCCTTTTCTTGCAACGATTTAATTTGCTGCTCATACTCGCTAATTTTTCTCTCGAGTTCAGCCTTCTCTTCCTGTTCAGATTGAGCAAATGCAAATTGAATTGAAGAAACTGGAGCAACTTGAAATACAACGACTAAGAGCGCGAAAAAAATAAGAAGAAGCGATCGCATGAACTCATTGTACCATCCGCAAGCTACGCCATACGGCGCCAATTGCACCTAAGATCGCAATGATGAGTCCAGCGAGTAATTCCGCACCAAATAATGCACCCAAAATGACGAGCAAACCCTGCAGGGTGTGAGGCAACACTTCAATGGTTCCAAAATATGCAAGCAATTTTGGAGAACCGTACATGACAACCAATGATGCAGAAAACCAACCGAAAAATACTCCGAGGAATGCATATACACTTGCTTCAACCATAATTGGATTACGAATAAATGAACTGGTGGCACCTAATAAGCTGAGGCTTTCTATCTCATTTTTTCGCATAGAGATACGCATACTCATGACAACTAACAGAACTAAGAGTGAAGTTGCGAGTAGTACGCCAACTGCCACCGCACCGGCTACTCGAACTGCTTTTGTAATGGTCCTCAATCGTTCAATAACTGAACCCAACTGGTCTTGACTGCCTACAGACGCAGTAAATCCAACACTTTCAACAATTTCTGATTGTTGTAACTCAGAAACAACCGCATCAGCATAGGTTAAGTCCTTTACTGAAACTTCGATAGATGACGGGAAAATACTCGGGCTTACGAGCTCTCCTAAAAGTGGATTACTTGCGGTCGCGTCTTTGTATAGTTGAAATGCATCTTCCTTGGTTACAATCTTTAGTTCTCGGACACGACTATCATTTCGATATTTGTCCTGCAACAGAAGTACTTGATCATCTTTTGCATCAGTTTTAATAAATGCAATAACTTGAGGTCTTGTTTCAAAATACACCAGGAGCTTCGTGGAACCGTAGACAAGTAATGCAATTAAGGTGGTTACAAAAAAGCTCACGGCCATCACAAGAACAACCGCAATCGCCTGATACGGTGCACGTCGAACGTATGTAAATCCAGTTTTAATCGGCCTTTTCATGTTTTTTGTTAGTATCTTTTATAAGCTTCCCTTTTTTCATTTCCATAACCCGTCCTTTATGTTCTTTAATAATCTCACGGTTGTGTGTTGTAACGATCACCGTTTTTCCTTCCTGATTAATACGTGCAAGTAGTTTCATAATACCCTCTGCAGTCTCCCAATCTAAATTACCTGTAGGCTCATCTGCGAAAATAATTTTTGGATTCACAACAAGTGCTCGAGCAATCGATGCGCGTTGCAATTCTCCTCCCGAGAGTTGAGAAGGGAACAAATGAAGCCTGTCCGCAATTCCCACAAGATTTCCCACATGTTCGACCCGCTCTTCCCACTCGCGTTGAGGAACGCCCTTCACTGCTAACGCCAATGCAATATTTTCAGCAATTGTGTGTGTGGGAAGCAATTTAAAATCTTGAAAGACGGCACCAACTTGCTGGCGAAGTTTTGGCACATCACGTTTTCGCAAATCATGCACGGAGACATCATCGAGGTAAATTTCACCTTCACTGGGAGCAAATTCACGAACGACTAACCGAAGAATGCTCGTTTTTCCTGCTCCTGAAGTTCCGATGATCAAAACAAATTCGCCATCTTCTATTCGAAAAGAGACGTCATCTAGAGCGGTAATCTGGCCGAAGCGTTTTGAAACGCTTTTAAATTCAAGCATGAGGTTTACTGTATAACTTTAACTTTTCCTACGTCCATGAGCCATCCTGATTTACCAGATATGGTTTGACCACGAACTTCAACCTTTTTATCGACAAAGTTTTGTAAGTTAATAACTGTTGAAGACAAGGAAACGTCTTTGTTTGCACCAAGACCGCGCTCTAAGCGGTGAGTTCCTTCCCCTGAGATGCCACCTTCTTTAATAACGCCCTCAGCAGTATCAGGGAATGCTTTTTCGTCATTAATACCTGCTTCAGTCTCAGACGCAACAGAATTTGATGTTGTTACACCAGTTCCTGCATTATTTGAAGCACTATTGGCACCTCGCTTTGCAAATGTATACCCTGTGCCGATGCCCAAAAGCACAACAACGAGAAACATTCCAACAACCATCATTCCGGCTTTATTGTTTTGCTCTGGGAACTTTTTCATAACTGGTTCTAATGCAGGCTCAATAAAAGGTGTGTGTGATGCTTGAGGCATTGTTACATGCATTTCCTTTTCCATAGTCTTCACTATACCATGTTCAGGAAAGTTCTGTGAATAGAGAAGTCGCTTGAGTTTAGCTACAATATACCCATGAAACTCGGATCCAAAGAATTACGAGATTACGAACCAACCCAAGAGGAACTTGCGCAAATAAGCAGACAACCACTGTACTTCGTGCTTGATGAGATTCTTGATACATACAACATAGGATCTCTCTTTCGACTGGCAGATGCGCTGGCAATTGAAAAGGTATATTTGTGCGGTAGCATGCAGTTTCCTCCTTCTTCCAGAATTCACAAAGCTGCGGTAGGAACTGAGCTGTGGACGCCATGGGAAAAGCGGGACACAGCACTCGAAGTTGTTTTGGAACTAAAGGAAAAAGGTATTGCGACGGTTGCAGTCGAGCAAGATGAACGTTCCATTTCACTTCCAGATTTTAAGCCCTCATTCCCCTTGGCAATTGTCTTGGGACATGAAACAACCGGTGTCAAAAAAGAAGTCCTTGATGCTGTCGACACCATAATTGAGCTGCCTATGCTCGGGATAAATAAATCGTTTAATGTTTGGGGAAGCGGGGCCGTTGTTGCCTATCGCATGCTTGAATACCTCCGCTAATTACTTCAGTTTCAATTCAGCTTCAATAAATTCTTCTAAATCGCCATCCAAAATCTTTTCAGTATCTCCTGTTTCAACATTTGTTCGTAAATCCTTAATCATTTTGTACGGATGCAACACATACGAGCGAATTTGGCTCCCCCATGATGGTGGGACGTACTCCCCTTTTAAATCCTTTTTTTCTTTCAATGCTTTCTCTTGTTCAAGCTGCCATAATTTTGCACGGAGCATATTCATGGCGTACTTCCGATTCTGCTCTTGAAATCGTTCTGTTCTACAACTGACAACAATGCCTGTTGGCCTATGCACAATACGAACTGCAGTTGAGACCTTATTTACATTTTGTCCACCATGACCACCCGCCCGAGTAAAACTAATATCTAAATCATCATCTTTTATTTCAACGTCCGGCACATCCATATCTTCTAATTCAGGCATCACATCTACCATTGCAAAAGAAGTTTGACGCAAGTTGTCCGCATTAAATGGAGATTGTCGAACCAGGCGATGGGTACCCGATTCACGTTTCAAATAGCCATAGCTGTATTGTCCCGTTATTTTAAATACTACGCTTTTTACCCCTGCTTCTTCACCCGGTGTCTCGTCGAGCAGTTCGACAGACCAGTTGCGCCGCTCACAAAAGCGAGTATACATACGATACAACATAGAGCTCCAGTCCATTGCCTCAGTCCCTCCCTGTCCGGCGTGAATACTCATGATAGAATTCTTTTTGTCATACTTACCCGATAGGTATGAAGTGAGCTCGAGCTTTGATATGCGTCTTTCTGTTTTAGTTAATTCAGACTCAAGTTCAGTTTGAGCATCCTCATCTGATAGGAGCGACTCGAGTAACTCAAGTGTTTCTCGAACATCGTTAATTTCAGCGAGTTCATCACGAAGATTTGCAGCTTCCTGAAGAAGCATTTTTGCTTTTTCTTGATCATTCCACAAATGAGGATCAGCAGTTTCACTATCCAAAATCTCAAGTCGCTTCTTTTTTTCGACAATACCCAAATGTGCCTCATACGATGTAAAGCGTTCAGTTAATTCTTGAAGTCGTTTTTTAGTTTCATACATACGCTGACAAGTATATCAAACACTCCTCAATTTGGTTGACACAACACCTTCCTGGCCGCTTCTTGATCAGCAGGGGATAATGTAGACATATCCTTCACAACTGACTGCATTGTAGGCGCTTCCTTCGCACTTGAGATAGGAATCTCTTCCGCCACACCCAACACATCTACTAATTTTTCCCGTCCCCCTTCGAGAACTGTTGAAATCGGCTTTGGAGCATCCTTCCAACCGATAAGCTCGGTAAACACTGTTTTTCCACCGATGAGAAATAAACCTTCAAGAATTAACGCTAACGCAAAGCCAAATGAAAGTCCTGGCAAAATACCTTTCACGCTCCACCCCACGTAGGTATGGCGCAAATGGCCCAGGGTGTATATCAAAAGGAAAATTAAAACGACCATGAGGATTGCTTGTAATAAATTGGGAGCAAAGACAAAACCTCCGGGAAGGTTTATATCAAAAGTCTGAAAAAGCCGTTCAATAACTGTTTGCACAGGCACAGGAAGAGTTGATGTATCCATAGCTCATTGTACAACGCGAATGAAGAAATTCTTACAAGGAAGAAGCTGATGCGTTTAAATTAGTAAACTCTCCATCAACAGACTCAATCTTTGTTGAATCAATCTCTTTTCCAATGACATCTATCTCTGTAGATGTTGAGACTGTAGGAACTGGAGTGAAATCAGGACTCGATTGCTGAGTTTCCATTTGTGTAACAGGGGGTGGAGGAAGCTTGGTTGTTGTGCTTCTTGATGGCTTTTTTAATACAACAAACCCTACAACCCCAACGATTGCAAGCAGTGTAACTGCAACGAGTGCAATAAATGCACTAAAGCCGTTTTGTGACTGTTTTAAATAATTCATATTATGGTTGTGTTGATGCCGATGGTGATGCTGTGACAATCGGGGTTGCGGATGGTGCGGTTGATGGAACAGGTGTTCCAGATAAGGCAAGGGCTCTCAGTGTTTTAAAAGCAGTATCAACGGCTCGTCGTGCATCGTTCAAACTGCCAACAACTGCCTTTACATCAGTACGAAAGAGCTCTATCGTTGATTTTACGTTTTGCCCTAGCGAATCATCGGTTACGGTGATTGCGTACGTCTTACCGTTTTGAGCATCGACTTTCGCTTGAGCGGTAGAGATTGATGTCCGCGCTGTTGAAATTACTGCCGTAAGACCGGAGATGTCAGTCCCCGCATTCCCTAATTCCTGCGCTCGGCGCTCAACTTTATCAAGAATACCGGTTAATCTTTGTAACACTTCATTCCAATGTGTGATCCAAGCAGCGTTTCTGTTTGCTATCCGCTCATCAATATTATTAACCACTTGTTGTTTTTTTACGTCTTTTATTTGGGTTAAGTTTTGCCTCAACGTTGTTTTAACCTCTTCTCGCTTTTTGAGTGCTGCCTCTTTGAGTGCTTTAATTTGGGCCTCTCTGTCAGCACTATTTACTCTCCTAAGATCTACAGGAGTTACTTTTGGGGTAGGAACGGCAGTTGATTGAGAAGAGCCGGTTGCAGTATTTGCGTCTTGTGCGGAAATAGTTGCGGGAAGCAAAAATAAGAGGGATAAAAAAGCGAGCGTTACCCTACGTTTCATGTATTCACTCTAATGCTCAGTAAAAGCTACTGTCAAGGGGTTGTAGAGGCTTTTGGTGTTGCTGATGCCATTGGGGTCGCAGATGCACGTGGACTTCCACTTGGCGCTGGCGTTGCAGAGGCTTTTGGTGTTGCTGATGCCGTTGTTTTTGATTTAGGTCCAGTGATCACTCGAATTGACATTTTTCCAGTAAGACCTGATGTTGGAGATACTGTTCCAAAGCTTGCAGATAATGATTGTGCAACTTCTGTTACAACAGACATTGGCACATCTGATGAATATTCAAGTGTAGTGCTCGTGGCATTTTGACTCGTTGCGTTACTAGTGGTTACTTTTGTATAGCCTGCTTTTTCAATTAATGACTTTGCAACTGCAGCATCGCCAGTTGTACCAGTCCCATTTTGAACTTCAATACTTACGCCAGTTCTTTGCGTAGAAGAAGGGGTTGCTGATGGTGCTGGACTTGCACTGCGAGCCGGAGTCGCAACTGGTGTCTCACTTGGTGTTGGAAGAGTATCTAATCCCGAAACAAATGGAGATGGAGTTGGGTTCTCAGTCGTAGATGTACTGCTTTGATAGAGGAAAAATCCACCTGCAGCAAGAATGATAACGAGTCCGATCACTGCGAAAATCCATTTAGGGAAGCCACCAGACGATTGTCGAGTAGGTCGAGGATCCGGAAAACTTACTGCCGGTTCTGGTTGCATAGGTGTTGGCTGAATGTCTTGTTGCTCGTGCATTTTTTGTATCGGCTATATAACAACATAATTACACGAGCTTGTCAACCGCGTGAGTTTAATCGATTAAACTTCACTTTTTAAGCCAATTGTCGTATAGATGAGTGAATTTTTCCTGCAAAATTGCTGTTCTGATAGCCTCCATCAGGGTATTCATATAGTGAATATTGTGAATTGAAGCAAGTCTTCCCCCTAATAGTTCATTATTCACAAAAAGGTGACGAATATATCCACGGCTAAATGTTTTGCATGTCATACAAGTGCAGACACTACTAATGGGAGCCATGTCTGTTGGAGAAAACTTATGAACATCACTTCTAAATTTGTTATGTATTCCGCCACCATCTTCTGGAAAGAGAAAAAGTAACCCCGTTCTCGCCATTCTAGTGACTGACGTATTGTCGAATGTATCAACACCTCGTTTTACTGCTTCAAAAATCCCTTCTGGTCCGCCACCGAGTCCTAACGCGTGAACAGGTTTTCCGGATGGAAGAGACTCAACAATGGTATCCAAAGCATCTGCTGTTATCTGAGGATCGCTGCCTATGGTTGAGCCACCTATCGCAATTCCTGGAAAATCTAGCCGCAAAACAAAATCTAGCGATGCACGACGAAGAATAGGATCTGTTTCTCCCTGAACTACGCCATATAGTGCCTGTTTGTGTTCGCGGGTTTTTTGCAATTCTGTCCACCGCGCATGGGATCTTGTCTCCCATCTCATGGTGCGTTCAAAGGCATCCTTTTGTTTTTCGCGGGTACTTAATTGAGAAAGTGGTTGATCAAAAGCCATGATAATGTCAGCAGAAAGCACATCCTGTATTTCCATAGACTTTTCTGGAGTAAGCAGATGTTTGCTCCCATCAATGTGTGAACGAAAAACAGCACCTTCTTCTGTAATTGTCACTTGAGAGGATCGCTCTTTTGCCTCCTTTGGTGTCCACAAAAATGCGACTTGATATCCACCACTATCTGTAAATGTAGGGCCGTCCCATTTCATAAACGGTGCAAAGCCATGGTACTCACGGATCGTTTCAACTCCCGGGGATAAATATAAATGGTATGTATTCGCCAAAACGGCCTGAGAACCAGTATCGAGTAGCTCCTGTGGTGTTACCGTTTTAACGGTCGCTTGAGTACCCACTGGGATGAATGCTGGTGTTTGTATTTCTCCGTGGGGAGTATGAATAATGCCTGCGCGTGCAAATCCTTCTTGGTGCTTTAGGGTGAATAGATTCATAAGTAGCTAGAATATCATGTGACATGAATTTTACGAGGAGTAGCTTTATAAACGAACAGTGCGATTAAACTACAACTAAATCCAATGACGGATAATGCTTGTAAGTCGCCTACCTGATCAGCTAAGAAGCCCGCGAGCACTGGACCTAATACACAGCCGATGTTTGTAAAAAAGCTCGTTAATATTTCAATCTCTTGTTCATATTCAGGAGATTCACCAATGTAATCTGCGAAACATCCTTTTAACGATGGCCATGCAAGAGAGGAAACAACCGATGAAACAAACACTATTGGTAAGAGGAGAGGAGTTTTACCAACAAAGATAAAACTTCCAACCGCCATTGTCCCCAAAATGAAACCGGTAAAGCTGGTTCTCTTCTTCCCATACTTGGCAGTAACAGGTCCAACAATCCACAACACTAAAATAGTAGGAAGGTAATAGAGAGTTAAAAACAGTCCTCCAATAGAATGCTCGCCTTTCAATCCTTGGGAGATCAATGGACCTATCGTTGCAAATGATAGATCGAAGACAAAAAGAAGCATATTCAATAGCAAAACGGGTGCTAAGATTTTTCCCACTTTCCAAAAGGAACGAGAACTGTGTATTTTTTTATGAGTATCTTCTCGTTTATGTGGAGCGTTACTTATCTTGAGCAGGAGCAGATAAAACACATAAATGCAGCACAAGAAAAACCAGCTCACTGCAAAGATTGGTGGGCCAACGCGTTCTCCAATTGCATAACTCGCAATTAAAGGGGCGACGATTAAACCTAATCCTTTAAATACATCCAGAATTCCCCAACTGCTTGCGTGTTCTTTTTTATCACTACCGCCGACAAAATTGTATAAACCATACGAGAGAAAGTTCCAATATAGCCCCCATACGGCCATTGCAACTAAGTACATAAATATTGAGTTTGCTCCTAACAAAAGAACGAAGTAGCCTGCACATCCGGCAATGACAAACAAAAACATTCTTCTAAAATCAGTGTTCTTTAGAAATCGCGACAAAAACACATCGAGTGCTGCACCTGCCATGGAAGAGGATCCGATAATTAAACCCAATTCCGTTTTTGAGAAGCCTCTTTCAGAAAGCATCAAAGGAAGTGCATATACAAGAAGCGTATCAAAAACCGCAAAGAAGAAAACCATTACTGCCAGCGCAAGCAATGCCCTGTGTGACCGTTCTTTTATAGAAATGCTAAAGAATGAATCTGCAAGAATACGCCGCATAAAACCCCTACTGCTTCTCCCACATAAATCCGTTTGTGCTTGTATCTGCTTTCAAGATAATAGCGTCCCCATCTGCTATTTTTCCAGCAAGCATTGACTGTGCTATTACATCCCCCACTTTCAACTCTATCATTCTGCGCATCGGACGCGCACCAAGCGCCGGATCATATCCCTCCTCTACAACTTTCGTAATAACAGACTCATCAAAAGTGATCTGTATCCCTTTTTCTTTCATCTGCTCTGTAACAAATCCCAGTTGTCGTTTGGCTACTTCCATCAAATGTTCTTTAGATAGCGGTTCATACACAACAACACCGTCAAAACGATTTAAAAATTCTGGGCTAAATACCCGATCCTGCAAGACTTTGTTTAGTACCTCTTTTTGCAATGTTTCTTTATCAATTGGAGATTTCATGAGCTCTCGAATGTATTCAGATCCGGCGTTGCTCGTGGCAATTATAAATGTGTGTGTTGCGGAGACACTTCGCCCAAAAGCGTCGGTGATCCGGCCTTCATCAAGTAATGACAGAAATAAATTAAACACTTCCTTTGGTGCTTTTTCAATTTCATCAAGCAGGAGAAGGCTTGCTGGATGATTTTTTAAATTTGTCGTGAGTGTACCTGGCATGTTTTTCGAGACACTCCCGATTAACCGCTCAATCCCTTCATTTCCAGCATATTCAGACATGTCAAAACGAACAATTCTCTTTTCACTACCAAAATACACATCGGCTAGAGCCTTTGCTGTTTCTGTTTTCCCAACACCCGTAGGCCCTAAAAACAAGAATGACCCAACAGGACGATTATTTTTCACCACTCCTGACGTTTTTGCCCGCAATGCCTTTGATAACAACATGACTGGATATTCTTGATTTACTAATCTTCGATGAATAATTTCTTCTAAATGCGAAAGCTTATCTTTCTCTGCATCCCCCAAACTTGAAAGCGCGATGCCTGTCTTTTCAGACAAGACGGCTTGTACTTCATTACGACTAATTGGTCCGTCTAAGTTATGTTCTTCGTGATAGAGCATAAGCGCATCTAACAGTTCTAATGCTTTCTCTGGGAATGGGGTATCCGTCAAGTACTGTGCGCTTCCGGCAAGTATGTCTCGCATCACAGGAACAGGGGTCATAATGTGCCGACGTTTTTCGCTATATCTCGCAGCTGAAAGCAATACACTCATTGCCTCATCAATTGTAATTTCATTAACTTGCACCTCTTCAAAAAACTTGTTCAACCGATCGTTGCGGGATACAAATCGATCGTAGTCATGTTTGTCTAAGATGCTCATAACGTACAATCGTTTATTCTCAAGTGCTTGGGTTAAAATGTCAGTTAAATCCATACCTTCAATTTCACTATTAGTTAATTTATGAATATCACGAATAACTAAAATGACGTTTCCTGCAGACTCTGCTTCCTTAAGGATTTGAAGAAAAAGGGTCTTTTTTGCATTAATGTCGTGACTGCCACTCATTAGTGCGTTGTAGTCAAAATCGAGTATTCGCTTGTATGACATTTCTTTACCGAGAAGCCCTTCCCGTGCACGCTTTGCAAACTCATACACTACTGTCTTTTTGCCAACGCCAGGGACGCCAGTTAACATAACACCCCGTCCAGCCGTCAACACCCGAACCATTCGAGATACGGTTTCTTCACGTCCAATTAAGTGATGAGTAAATTCTCGTGGCAAACCCATATCACTGACATATTTATCGAGGGTCGGGGTATAGCCAAAAAGTAACGACATACCAATCCCCGGCTGTTGAAATACGAGCTTAGGGGTAAGTGTTGTATTGTTTGTTCGCCGCTGATCCCACCACTTTGCAGCAAGCAAAATATCTTCCTTTTTAATTTGTAATGCTCGAAGATGCGCTTCATCAATAGGGTTTTCGCGCAAAACATCACTCATTAAATCAAAAAACCATGCATGTTCCTTTTGTGCCAACTTCATTTGTTCCGGGAATAGCGTCTTAACTTTTTCGTTACCCAAGTGGGTCAATAAAAAGTGACCGGCCTCACTTGAAAACAGATGATTTCTCGATAATGCAAGTGTGTTATGGGTGAGATCTTGCATCACAAAAATAGGTTGTCGTTTGTACACTCTGTAAATTGACAGTGAGAGAAATGGCAAAACCAACCACAGTAAAAATCCAACAGCACCACCTGCAAACAGAAAAATGATGACAAACACTCCAACAATAAGCACCACAATTCGTGCAACTGCTCCAATCGCACGGCTAATCATATTAAAACTCAGTTCTTGCAAATCCTGTATTGGATGAATGCCTGGTCTATCGGTTGAAGCAGAAAGGCGTTTCCATGGTGCAAACAATGTGGGAAGTAGTAATGGAAGTGACAACTGGTGGTTTATCGAAAGAACCGTATTTTTTAACCGGAGGATGTAATAGTTCAAGGCATAGGTGTAATGCCACGCAAGGAATTCCATCACTCATAATAGCACTAAATTAGAGAGAAAATGGTACATTTACGCGCGAATATTTCTGAGTATGGTCACAAATATATCTTTGTATTGATGAACGATTATTCCTGAATAGAGAAACGTGAGTGGCAATACAATCCAATTTTCAACTGCACTTCCCGTCGTGACACGTAAAAATCGCAATGGAGGGACACCCACCTTAATTTTAAACGGAAAAAAGAGAGGAATCCCTTCTTTCGTTAATCCATCTGCAAACAAATGAGATGCAAAACCAATCATAATTGAGGCTAGCAGAATATGAACGTCAACAGACTCAGGGTTAAACACTTTTGGAAGACCCCACTCTAAAAAGCGATAGAGTAAGTACCCTCCTAATAATGAATGAGAAATCGTTCTATGCCCCAAAAAGAGATGTCTAAATACTTTCCCGACAGCATTTCCGGCTGGGAGCAAGTCCCACAAGCGGTTACTAGCTTGATCCATGTCAGGGAATAAAGCTCCGACAATGTTTCCAACAATAGAAGTAATAAGCGTCGGGAGTGTTATTGCAGCAGGTGGAAAGAATGCTGCAGCGGTGAGAAGAGAACCGAATGCAAACATATCATGAGTACGAGCAGTCATGCGCCATACTATCGTATATACTAGCGCATGAGCAACTCTCTTCCAATTGATTTTCTTGCACGGCTAGAACGTATTTTTCCAAAAAACTACGATCAGATCATCTCAACATTCAACAACAAGCGTCTTCCCACTTTTCGTATAAATACTTTGAAAAACTCACGGGAGAGTGTATTGGAAACACTCACGGTACAAGGCTTTACGTGCGAACAAGTGTCTTGGTATCGCGATGCCTTTATTTTGACAAGTAAAACGCAGCGGGAATTAACGGAAACTGACACATACAAAGAGGGGCACATTTACCTCCAAAACTTATCGAGCATGATTCCGGTTTTATTGCTAAACCCTCAAGAGAATGAAACGATTCTCGATGCTTGTGCAGCTCCTGGAAGTAAGACTACACAAATAGCTGCTGCAATGCAGAATTCTGGTCAAATTATCGCCAATGACATGAGCCGCGTACGACTCTATAAGTTATTGGCCAATATTAAAACTCTTGGGGTAACGACAATAACAACAACACATTTCCGTGCGCAAGAACTGTGGAGGAAGTTTCCCAATACGTTTGATCGAGTACTTGTAGATGTCCCCTGCAGTTTAGAAGGACGATTTCTGGCAGATAACCCAAAAACATACAAAGACTGGTCAGTAAAAAAAGTGAAGAAACTTGCAGAGTATCAAAAGCAGATTCTTCATTCATCGATCTCAACAGCGAAATCTGGGGCAACGATTATTTATTCTACTTGCACTATTTCACCCGAAGAAAACGAAGGCGTTGTTGACTGGGTACTAAAAAAGCACGGACATTTAGTTGAATTGGTAGAGGCATCACTTAATTCAGCAATTGAAATCGCTCCTCCTGTTCTCGAATGGGACGGGAAAGAATATGGAGAAAGGATGCACCTGACGAAGCGCGTTGCGCCTTCGCAAACAATGGAAGCTTTTTTTGTTGCTCAGTTTCTCAAGAAGTAATTACCGACCGTCTCTTTTTGGTGCGTTATCTAAACTTTTCCACAAGTATCGAGAAGCATACGTTCGATACGGACTCCATTTCTCAACAATTAATTGCATGGATGCAATGTCATCACGATCAATGCCATAGAGCTTTGCAATAGCACTTCTAAGTCCCAAGTCTCCATAAGAGAATACATCCTCTCTCCCTAAGCTAAACATCAGAATCATTTCAGCGGTCCATGGTCCGATTCCCTTCACTTTTGTAAGGGTGTCGATCACCTCTTTATCAGAAAGTGTTGGTAACAATTCGAGATCTACTTCACGATCTGTAATCATTTGTGCGAGTCCTTTTATATATTTCACTTTTGAGTATGAAACACCCACTCCACGAATTTCCTCATCAGTTAATTGCAATACATGTTTTGGAGTAATTTTTTTCCTACCAAAAAGTAGCTTAAAACGATTCCAAATAGTGTCTGCTGCTTTCGTCGAGAGCTGTTGACCAACAATACTGCTCACAATATCTGAAAAAAGATCTGTTGTTGGGATGGGTGCTGGGAGTACATCGTAATCGTTCATTACTGCTGCCAGGATTTTGTCCTTTTGTAAATGTGAACGATAGTTCATTTAGAGAGAAGATGTGGAACAATTGAAACTACGAGTGCGGTTACCGTTCCACAAAGAACAGCACCCCAGATAATGTCTATAAACGCAATTTTGACGCTCCAATTATTGAGCGTAGCAAGGTTCGTTAAATCATAGACCGCATATGTTAATGCTCCAAAGAGAGCACCCCAAAGAAATGCTTCAGTCATAGGCTTGCCCATCACTTTCGGAATGACAAATAAACAAAGCGCAAGAGGTATCACTATATATACTAAAATGGCTGGCGCCCACAGTGGCGATAACGTTCCCTGCGCATTCTTTCTCATCAAATGCCCAATTTCCTGCAGATATAATTTATTTGCAATAAATCCGAGCCAAACCCCATCAATGATGAGAGTAATAATGGTTGTTACAGCAAAAACTACAATGCCATTCATACTGCATTATACCAACTATTTCATTGCTTTTTTGAATATTTATTTATCCCGTACACACGACACTTATAGTTCACTCCAGACTCACTATTACACACTTGAATTTGTTGTAAATTCCTTTTACATTTAATAAAGAAATGAGGTGAGTTGAATGCCTGCCAAAAAACGAAAACCAGCTACTAAGAAAAAGGTTGTTAAAAAAGCCGTTAAAAAGGTGAACAAACGAACGGTCAAAAGAACCACCAAGAAAAAAGCTACTAAGAAAAAGAAAAAGTAATGGTTTTTTATAAAGAAAGAGAGCGCTGTACGTAAGCGCTCTTTTTCGTGTGCGTTATATATGAAGAATGAAAATTACCTACTTATCCTCGCTTTTGAAAGCGTTTGTTTAGCAAGTAGAGAATGAGAAGAACTGGCACCCAAACCACTGCATAAACTGCAAACCAAATACCCATGCTGCCTAGAGCTCTCAAATGGGTAATCAACGATCTTATTGCAAGCTTAAAGATAACCTGTGGCCTAAAAGTCTCACTCGGTGCATACGGAAGTGCAATTTCATCTGTTGATAAATAAATCGTAATTTTTGCAAGCTTTGCATTTTCTTCTAGTGATTGTTGCCTTCCTTTTAATGCATCAATTTGAGACTGAATACTAATTAGCTCTCTCGTTATATTTGTAAGGTCCGAAATAACTGTTGCTTGAGAGAGAATATCTTCCATTGCAGCCTTTGTCTTTTCCAACGTCTCGATACGTGCTTCAACATCTACATACTGATCAGTTACATCTGTTCCCACCAAGTTCTCAGAGACAACTTTAATACTCCAACCGCGCAAAGTGTCGAGTGTTGATTCCAATTTATCACTGGGAATACGAATAGTAATGGTACCCGTTGGAGCATCCTGAGGATTATTTGTCTCTGCATTCACCATATATCCACCATTGGCGACAGCGTGATCAATAACCTTTTTTCGTGTTTCAACCACATTTTCTACGAGCAAAGAAAGGTAGCTGTTCTGGATCACTAACCGATCGGTTATTTGTGGGGTTGGTGCATAGCTATCTGGAGCAGGGAAACCGATCGAGCCAACTGCTGAGGCTTTCATATCCATATCAGTCGTACCGTATGGCATAGATTCGACAGTCATTGAAGGGCTCACCTGTCTATTCAAAGTAGCACTTTGCATTGGCATAATAGTTACACCTAAAAAGTAGCGAACTAGGAAATATGCAACAAACAGAAGTAGTACGGTACTTAATTTATGAGTTTTGATCCAATCAAGTAAACGAGTGACCACATTTCAAGCATAATGATCTGAGAAATAGATGTCAACGGAGGAGCTCGATCACACTAGCGAGGTAACTGTGGAAAATGACATTTTTTCCACTTTTTTCCACTTCCACACCAGCACGGATCATTTCGTCCCATCTTGTTCTTTTTTTCACCAGGCCCTGTTTTCCCAACAGTATTAAGTCTTCTTGTTGCATCATCAATCAATCCCATGCTATCGGAAGTGTCAATATTTGTTACAGCGCTTGCAATCGGTATCTCCTGAGGAGCTTGCGCAATTCCTACCCTGAATATTCGTAATGCCAGTTCACGATCAATCCGTTCAACCAAGGCTTCAAATAACTCAAAGGCTTCATTTTTAAATTCGACCAGCGGATCTCTTTGCCCTACGCCTCTCAGTCTCACGGCATCTCGCAATCCGTCAATGTGATCAATATGCTCAATCCAATGTCTATCAAGAGCTCCTAAATATGCGAACCGTTCAATCTCACGCATTGCAGGTTCTCCAATTTGTTTTTCCCGAGAGTCGTATGCTTGTGTAATAACACCTTTCATAAATTCAGAAAGTTTTTCTTTATCCTTCATGCCCTCCATTTGCTTCTTAATCTCATGTCGAGAATGATCGTCAAAAGGCACAATTTCAGAAAGTTCGACAGACATCTTTTCGTAATCAGGAGCCTCATCAAATTCCGGCCAAGTGAGAATCATAATACGATCAACCTGCTCATGTAACTTTCTTATGATTTCTTCCTTCAGGTTTTCAGCACTCAGTAATCGCTTTCGTAAGGAATAAATGATTTCCCGTTCTTGATTTGCAACGTCATCGTATTCAACTGTCTGTTTTCTTGCATCAAAGTGGAACCCTTCTACCTTTACCTGTGCTTGTTCAATTGCCTTTGAGATTAACCCGTTTTCAATAGGCTGATCTTCAGGAAGTTTTAATCGATCCATTAAATTCTTGATTTGCTCTCCACCGAAGATTCGCATCAAATCGTCCTCGAGAGATAAATAGAACTTTGTTGAGCCAGGGTCACCTTGTCGTCCACTTCGTCCACGAAGCTGATTATCAATACGACGACTTTCGTGTCGTTCTGTTCCAATAACATGGAGTCCTCCTGATGCGACCACTGCGTGATGTGCCTTCTCCCATTCCACATATGCTTTCGATTTTTTCCACTTTTCCATATCCATTTCTTCTTTCTTTTCTGGCTGTGATCCACCGAGGATGATATCGACTCCACGTCCGGCCATGTTCGTTGCAACGGTAACCGCTCCTGGTTTTCCAGCATCTGCTAATATGAGTGCCTCTTGCTCGTGATTTTTAGCATTCAACACGTTGTGAGGAATTTTCTTGTGTTTTAAATACTCACTAATAATTTCATTCTTTTCAATTGAAGTGGTACCAACCAAAACGGGTTGTCCTTTTTTGTGGCGTTGAATGATTTCATCACCAACTGCAGTGTATTTTGCTCGCACTGTTTTATAAATCGCGTCGCCTTCGTCTTTTCTCACATTGTTTCTATGCGTTGGGATAACAACGACATTTAATTTATAAATCTTTTTAAACTCAGCTGCCTCGGTTGCTGCAGTACCTGTCATACCAGCCAAGTGATCATACATTCGGAAATAATTTTGGAATGAAATGGTTGCCAGTGTTTTACTTTCCTGTTGAATTGGCACTCCTTCTTTTGCTTCAACTGATTGGTGAATACCGTCGCTCCATCGTCTTCCTGGCATTAGCCGTCCGGTAAACTCATCGACGATAACAACCTGATTATCCTTGACCACATACTCGCGATCACGAAGATAAAGTGTCTTTGCACGGAGAGCGTTTTCAATGTGGTGAATCGTCTCAAAATCTTTTTCGTATAGATTTGTCACTTTCAGCAGTTTTTCAACTTTGGCGATACCATGTTCGGTGAGTGTTGCACTTCTCATCTTTTCATCAATCACATAATCAGTTTCGTCTGATAATTTTTCGATTAATTTTGCGAATGTGTAGTATTTATCGGTTGGCTCACTGTCAGGAGCTGAAATAATAAGTGGAGTACGTGCTTCATCAATTAACACTGAATCAACTTCGTCAACAATTGCAAAGTAATGTCCGCGCTGGGACATATCTGAAACCGCAGACACCATGTTGTCTCTCAAGTAGTCGAATCCGTATTCGTTGTTTGTCCCATATGTCACATCAGCCGCATATGCTTCTTTTCGTGAAACTGGTTTTAAGTGGGCTAACCGCTCGTCGCCATGACTGGTATCGTTGTGATGTGGGTCAAAAATATAACTTCGTTGTTCTTGAGAAATAACTCCCACGCTCATACCCAAGAGCGCAAATGTTGGTGCATTCCACCCGGCGTCACGACGAGCAAGGTAATCGTTGACGGTTACTAAATGAACTCCCCGACCAGTGAGCGCACGTAAATATAATGCAGGGACAGCTGAGAGTGTTTTTCCTTCTCCTGTTTTCTGCTCGGCAACGTTGCCGCTGAACAGTGCTGCAGCAGCCATTAATTGAACGTCATAATGTTTTAATCCAATTGCGCGGAAGCTCGCATAACGTACGAGAGAAAATGCTTCTGGCATAATGTCTTCAAGCTTTTCGCCTTTTGCGAGACGTGCTTTTAATTTTGCCGTTTCTTTGGGGAAATCACTGAGTTTCAACTTCTCATGTGCTTTGTCAAAGGAGTTAACCCGAGCAACAATTGCTTCGAGTCGTTTCACTTCGCGAACATTGGTATCCAAAATACGAGAGAGGAACTTCATACGCTAGTAAGCATTTTAGCAGACAGAGTGCTAAATGTGGAGTATAGCTTAACCTGCACTACATGATTTGTCGAGTAATGAGATCAGAAAATGCAACGACCATAAAAATACTAATTACATCGAGCAAAAAGACAGTGACCGCAAATCGAACTGTCTTTATTTTCGATACCCCCATTAATGAAACCCCAAGCTCATCAGGAAGTGGTGAGGCAATGATGAAAGCTCCTAATACAGGAACCACCCAGGAAAAGGCTTTGAGTCTCAATACTTTTGAAATATGTCTCCCTCCAAACCGACGATAGATATCAAACAACTCACCACTCAAATTGTCGCGAACAAAGCGAAAGATCAGATAATCACTCATAAGCGACCCTAAACTTGCCACGATGACCACAAGGAAAATGTTATAGCTGGGAGCAAGAAGTAATAGTGTTAAGAGTCCTGCTGAAAACGTGAATGCTGAAACATATAATGCTCCACCAATAAATATTCCAACCAGACCCATTACACTCAAGAAATCGGTTAGTTTTGGGAGGAGTGGAGAGAGTGAAAACAAAGTAACAGCAAGAAAGCATATGTAAGCGATCAATAAGTGCGTATATCGAAACCTACGCTTTCTTCTTTTGGGCATACACTTACTATACTAAAAAAAGAGCGGGAGGTGCATGCACCTCCCTGTTGGCAGTGCTATGGTCGAGCTGTTGCCTGTTGCAGGTACATAGTTTCAAGGCTTGTCAGTGTTTCGTCGAGAGTTTCAATATCGGTGTCTATAATTTTCAGTGTCACTGGGTATTCCTTAATGCCACTTTGCAGAATCCTACTCAACGACAATTCTACATCGCGCAGCTTGCCAAAAATCAAAAAGGTGGTTTCATGCAGATCGTGGTTTACAACCTTGCGGTCTGCACCAATCCCTTCTTTGCTAGCATCTGCAAGCGAGCCAGCACGTATCCAGAGTGCTGCGACTTGATCACTTAACGACCAACTCGTATTTAGGTTATCCATCATACCCTCCAGATTATTTTTCTGATGGTGCATTTTATCATTTCCTCCACCTCAAGTCGAGCGTGGCCACCTCGAGAAACAAGAACTGCTTCATTTTTTTAATAAACGGAGTTATGATATGAACTACAGATGGCAACACGACATAAAAAAGTAGAAACAGAACCTCGATCAACTATTTTGTATCGTTCAGAAACAAATAAAGTGTTTGGCGGAGTATGTGGCGGGTTAGGCGAAGTATTTCAACTCGACCCGACTCTCATCAGAGCTTTATTTGCAGTTGCATTTTTGTTTGGTGGAACAGGACTCCTCTTTTATCTAATTCTCTGGATTGTAATCCCTTCTGAATCAAAACTCTCTCAATCTTCTGATGTAAATATTAGGGAAAATTTTGACGAGATGAAAGAGAGAGCACAAAGTTTTACTAAAGACCTGGGTGGCACAAATGACAATTCTCGCAATACCCTTGGAATACTGCTCGTCTTACTCGGGATATTTTTCTTAATGGGGAACTTCGGATTCTCTCACTTATTCAATTTCCAGAGAACGTGGCCTGTTTTATTTATTGTTGTTGGTTTTGTGTTCCTCACTCAAAAGAGAAATCGGAAGTAAAGAACAAAGGTACACAACGTTCGCCTCAGGAAACACTTCAACAACGTGAGGAAATACTGTTTTTAATCTCTTAAAATATGCTTCCGCAATTTTTCGATTTGGTCCATCGTATAGTCGGTTAATTAATACCATTCCGTTTTTAGACACGGCTTTTTTTAGATTTTTTATAAAGGCATCACTATTAAATTTCTGTGGAAACTCTTCACCAACATAGGTGTCCACACAAATTAAGTCATATTTTGTGGTTGGGGTTTTTTCGATAAACGCATAAGCATCACCAATCACTTCGTGAACTCGCAGTTTATTTAATCCTAAATACTGCTTTCCTAACTCTACAATCACTGGATCAATATCAACACCCGTAATGTGAGATGTTTTCCAATGCTTCCTAATAATACGGGCAGCAGTCCCACCACCTAACCCTAATATCAGGACGCGTCCAAATTGAAGATCAGCCTTTTGTAATTTAGACAAGCTTTCTTTCCACACAGTCTCAACAGGGCCACCAACCTGCCACAATCCTCCACCCATTATTTGATATCCGGCATAGGTGTCCCACTTCACTTCAAGTGTTCCGTTAATCGGTGACTCTATTGTTTTCAGAGTTACTGACCCTTCTCGTAAAAATTCAACTATTTTGTTCATAAGATGAAAGATTGTATCACTTGTACCCTTTTGCTTGGAGGTCAAATAGATCTTTATACTTACCTTTTTTCTGGAGGAGCGCTTTATGTGTTCCATACTCAAGAACTTTTCCATTAGCCATAAGCAAGATTTGATCGGCGATGCGCACTGTTGAAAAACGTTGTGTTACGAAAATCAGGATTTTTTGTGTAGCCAGTCGCTTTAACTCTTTAAAGATTTGCTCCTCAGCTTCAGGATCAACGCTACTGGTCGGTTCATCCATAACAATAACCTCAGCATGTTTTCGAAATAGCATTCGTGAAATACCGATGCGTTGCCATTGCCCTATTGAAGGCCTGGTTCCATGTTTAAATTCGGGAGACAATGGCGTTTCATATTTCATTGGAAGTTTCTCGATATAGCTATTTATGCCGGTTCGTTTCGCTGCGTTTTCAATTTCCTCAATATTTTCAATGCTCTCAATATCGCCATATCCAATTGATTCATGAGCGGAGAACGGATATGTCTCAAACTCCTGAAATAAAATTGCCAACCGCGCTCGCCATTGTGAAGCTGAATACTCCTTTAGGTTAGTTCCATTTATGTAGATGTCGCCTTTATCAGGATCATAGAAACGTGCGAGTAACTTTAACAAAGTAGACTTTCCTGATCCATTAGTTCCGACAATTGCTAAATGCTCATTTTGTTTGATCAATAAACTAATCCCACGCAAGGTATATCGTTGTCCTTTTTTGTAGCGGAACCAAACATCCTTAAACTCTATTGTTTCAACGACATCTGGAGGTGCGAGACCTTCGTCGAGTTTTATAGTCGGCTCAAGTTTTAAGAGCCACACTAAGTCCGACACATACATATAGTTTTCATAAATGCTAATAAGGGAGCTCGCCAAGCCTTGGAACTCACCTTCTACCCGTCTTAATGCTTGGTAATACAATTGAAAAGACCCAACACTCAAGGATTTTGTAAGCACTAAGAATGCCATCCAGATGGTGAGCCCCGCATCAAAAATATCCAGTGGAATAAAACTCGCGACTGTAGCCTTCTCCCAATCCCAATCAAACTGTGCCCGTTTGTCTAAAATCTTTCGCGCATTCGTTTCGTACTTACCAGACAAATGAGGAATTAAGTTTAATAACTTTAATTCCATATAACTTCTATTTCGCAGCAAGTAATAGTTCAACCAACCTTGCGTTTTCTGAAGCGGAGCAAGCTCTGTTGAAAGGTTGTATTGTTTCTTAATTAGCCGAGAGTTTACGAATATTCGAGGAAATGAAGAGAGCACAACTCCCAGTGCGACTAATGGACTTAAGGTGACCAAAATTGCAACTGCTGAGATTAACGAGACAACGCTTCCGGGTATATCTGCGAGTGGACCAATTAATTGATATGCTCTCCCTGACTCTTCATCAATTTTTGTGTATCGATCTTTAAAACTAGGGCTCTCAATTGTCTTCAAATCGAGTTCAGATAGCTTCCGCGACACCAGTAGATGAAGTTTAGAATTAAACCCGCGTACTAAAATCGCCTGCATAAATCGACTTGCACGGTTGATCAGAATTTGAATAAAGCTTAAGGTAACAGAACCAGCAATTAAGAGTGTTAGAAGCTGCATTACTTGAGGAAACGTGTCTGAAGTTGCTCCTTGAATCAAGGTATCGATGATAATCTTTTGGAGTAAAAGTGTCGGGGTTACGAGCAGTCCAGATAAAATGTTAATAGCAAATACTGCCACAAGAAATTTTGGCTGAATCTGAAATGCTAATTTTGCAATCTCTCGAAATGTGAAGATGAACTGACGGACGCGGCCTGCCGACTTTCGAGATAATTCACGCATGATTCATTCTATCAAAATTCACATTCGGTTTTTGTTTGGTTTGTGATATATTTATGATATGGACAAGCCATTAGCAGAACTATTGAGACCAGAATTGCTTTCTCAGTACATTGGGCAGGAACAGTTAACGGGCTCTGGAAAAATTATCCCAAAGCTTATAGAAGGTGCACAAAGAAATGGCTTCTTTCCTTCAATTATTCTCTGGGGTCCCCCTGGCGTTGGAAAAACCACACTTGCACGAATCATTGCGTATGAAATTAAAAAGCCATTTCATGAATTTAGTGCAGTGAGCGCTTCAGCTAAGGAAATTCAGAAAGCATTAGCTGCACATTTAGGAGAAACACCCGTTGTTTTTATTGACGAAATTCATCGATTTAATAAAGCGCAGCAAGACAAACTCCTCCCTTTTGTTGAAAAAGGCGAAATGATTTTCATTGGTGCAACAACCGAAAACCCTTCCTTTGAAGTAATACGCCCGCTTCTTTCACGGAGTCGGGTGCTTGTCTTGCAAGAACTAACAAATGAGAACTTATTGGAAGTTTTAAAAAGAGGGCTTTCCCATATCAAAAAAACGATTTCAAAAGAGGCACAGGACTTTTTGCTGGATAGCGCAAACGGAGATGCTCGCACACTTCTAAACGTCTTGGAAATTGCAGGACACATGGCTGAGAAGAAGGAATTGGTTCTAGCAGATATTGAGCAGGCATTGCAGAGAAGATCAATTGGATTTGATAAGCAAGGTGATGAGCATTACAACATTATTTCAGCATTTATCAAAAGTATGAGAGCAAGCCAGACGGATGCAGCTCTCTACTATCTCGCGCGAATGGTTGAGGCAGGACAAGACCCGTTATATATTGCAAGGCGTATGGTGATCTTTGCATCTGAAGATATCGGTATGGCACAACCAACAGCTCTGGTTGTCGCAAATGAGGTGTTTCGCTCATGCGAGGTGATCGGTTACCCGGAATGTGCAATTAATCTCGCACATGGCGTCGTCTATTTGTCTGTAGCGAAAAAGGATCGACGGGTATACGATGGATTACGCGCGGCTCAAGCGGATGTACAAAGTTTTGGGAATTTGCCAATTCCTTTAAAAGTAAGAAACGCTCCAACAAAACTCATGAAAGACTTAGATTATGGAAAGTCGTATGAAATGTATGACACTGAAAGTTATCTCCCAGACAAGATAAAAACCAAGAAATACTTCAAAAAATAATTATTGGTTGCAATCATTATTTTTGAACGGTAAAATTCTCCCATCCTGATGCGGTCATCGTAGTCAGGCAAAGTTCCTTTACAGGAGGTTTCTATGTTACTGCGTGAAGCAATTCAGCCGGAAGTGTTGGTGCAAAAGCTGGTAGTTGCAAGCAAGAGCCAACCGCAGCCAGGGCCGACGGAAGGTGACGTTGTCGTCCGAGCCGGAAATATAACAGTCGAAGCTGGTAACGCTATTCGATTCTGTTTCATGACCCCTGTGACTGTAGTGTCAGGGCAGTTGCCGGCGAAAATTCCAAACGACGTGGAATTCGCTGAAAACGTGAAGTGGAATGGCCAGCTCTACGACGCTCAAGAGCTGGACATCGGCATTCACTATAACGGCACGACCAAGATCACCAGCATCAGCCCGGCCAAGAAGCGCGAAGCAGTCCCGGCTTAACATCCTCCTCATCGTGGGGTGGTCATCAAATTATTGATGGCCACCATTTTTTTTGCTTAAGAAAGAAGCATGAGAGTGGCCATGCCCACCATCGAAAGATCTTCAAATAGTGCGACTTTAGACATAGGGAGTTTAAAAAACCCTCCCAAACATGCACATTCTATTTGTCGTTTCCCCATCAATGCTTTGATAACACCAATACTTCCAATTCCCATCACAACGATTGTCACAACACTCAAAAGATCCATCGAGTAGCGAAGGAGAAATCCTATGCCTAGGAACAGTTCTATAAACGGATATATGGTTCCGTATCCTGGAATCCATTGCGCAAGCAGATCGTACTTTTTAAACGCAGCTGGGAAATTTTTAATATTGGCAATTTTAAATGCTGAAAAAATAATAAAGAATGCTCCCATGAAGTCTGCCATTAACTCTTCACTCATCCACATACTATTCACTGCTGCTCGAATTATCATAAAGAGAATAACAACTCCATAAATAAGAAGTACTGGCGTATAAACGCTGTAATCGTGACCATGCGCGACTTGTACGACTGGACTGGTCACCAAAGTATAATGAGTCCCCTTCTCATGCAGCACGTTATTTAACATATCCATCGCAAGTGGTTTTTTTGAAGTCACCACTACTTCGTTTTTTTGATAGGATGCACGAACCTTTATCACACCAGGGACTTTTTCAAAGGCGTCTTCAATGGTTAATGCACAGTTTGCACAATGCATTCCTTGGACGTAGTATTTTTGGGTTATCATAGGTACAATGACACTGTTATGTTACCATTTTCGTCAATATCAGTAGCATTCATAACAGGACTGACGAGCGGCGGATTTTCATGCGCTGCAATTCAAGGTGGATTACTTTCTTCTTCACTCTCTAAAATACCTCAAAAAGGATTAGGACTTGCCGCCTTTTTAGGATCGAAACTTATTGCGTACGTTGTACTCGGAGCTATCCTCGGTGCGCTCGGTGGAACACTTCAAATTAGTTTACAAACACAAGCATTCCTTCAAATTGGTGCAGGTCTTTATATGCTCGCGAGTGCCGCTAATTTACTGGAGCTCCATCCTATTTTTCGATACACAGTAATTACACCACCACGATTTATATATCGCTTTATTAAATCGACTACCAAAACAGAATCCGTATTCACACCAGCACTCCTCGGCGCGTTTACCGTATTTCTCCCTTGTGGAGTAACACAGGGAATGATGATTTTAGCGCTCTCTTCAGGAAGTGCATTAAGTGGGGCTGGAATACTTGGCGCGTTCATTATTGGGACAATGCCTCAATTTATTGCGCTCGGAATCGCTTTTGGAACAATGATGTCAAACACGATCTTCAAAACTGCAGCATCGCTCGCTGTTGTATACGTCGGGCTTGTTGCGATTAACACGGGGCAAATATTGAGAGGCTCACCTCATACATTTCAAAATTATGTATACGTTATCCGACAATCCGAACCCACCGGCCAATTGGCAGAAGTTCTCAACGGGGTACAGGAGGTAAAAGCTGAAGTCTCAACGCACGGATATAAAATGTCATCAAATGTCTTAAAAGCAGGAGTTCCAGTACAACTCAGGCTTGTATCAGAAAAAGCCGAAGGATGCGCACGAGCGTTTTCAATCCCTTCACTTGGCATTTCAATGCTTCTCCCTGAAACCGGCGAGAAGACCATTACATTTACCCCATCTAAAAAAGGTCTTCTCACATACTCATGTAACATGGGTATGTATACCGGATCATTCCAGGTTATTTAGTTTCCGCTTCCTTGGTCCGTTGAAACGTTCACATCTATCTTGTCAGGAACAGTAATTTGAGTTTGATTTGGTGTCGTTGCACGTCTCAACACTGGCAGCCCAAAATAGATTGCAAAAACGATAAGAGCAATAAACACGCCGAGATACACAAGCGGCATTAAACTATTTGATTGATCGTTTGTTGGAGCTGGGTTATTAACAATAGTAGCCATCAATCACCTCCTTAATATAACTAGTATGGATTACTCTTGTATGAACTCCGTTGAATAATAATGTGAAGTGTGTAAGAAATCCTCAAAGAATTCTCCGTTGTTCTTAAGGTTGGTATGTAATGATTAATTTTGGAGCGTTAGCTGGAGACCCATCGTATGAGGCAGAGAACTTTCTTCCCCATGCACCTCCAGTGCCTTTCATGATCACAGACAAGCTATTTCCTGAATTCCAATCGCTGCGGTTCACAACTTCTTGAATAACTGGCGCCATTTGATTCAATGTGTACCAAGTGTTTGCTGTCCAAGAAACATTTGAAGAATGTGCTACTTTTGCTGTAGTTAATGTTCGGGTTGAGAGTTTGGCCGTTGAACTAAATACAGCACTGTTTCCAACTTTCTCAGCTGCAATGCTCATGGCCATTGACTGCCATGCAGTTTGACTCGCGAGTACTTGTACTTGAGCTGACAAAATAGTTGCGTTTCGTGGAATATTAACCCCCGTAAATCGATATCCAGTGTAGCTTGATGTAGTGCTACTTCCATTCCCAGTCCACAAAGTAGGCGCTGTCAAGTTCATACTCGTTCCATCTTGATTTGCATCGTTGGCTGATGAGGCAACTTGCAAGGTCACGGTTGTTTGCACTGGAGTTGGTGTTGGAGTAGGCGTTGGGGTTGGGGTGGGTGTAGGCGTAGGTGTGGCTGTAGATGTTGGAGTCGCCGTTCCTGTTGGTGTTGGAGTAGGTGTCTCAGTCGGGGTTGCAGTAGGTGTAGGTGTTGGAGTAGGTGTAGCTACACTAATTCCAGCGTTCACGAGAATTTCGCTATCTGTAAATAGTGGAATTGAAAGTCCAAGTGCCACGTTAATTCTCTCAATTACAGCGTTTGCAAATAAGCCTTCTATTACAGTCCCTCCGTGAATATTGTCAGCCAATGTGACGTGATGAGGCTCGTCACCGTTTGAAAGTAAAGTGATTGCTTCTCCTCCAACAATAAGATTACCAAATGCATCGACTCGACTTAGCGTTGCAGTCGCAAATGCCTGTTGGTCAAAAATAACAACTCGAGGCCTGGTCGTTGCAAGAGAGAGAATACCATTATTTGTCTCATTGACAGCATCGGTAACTTTCTGTCGCTTTACTGGATCAGGAAACTGAGATTGCCAATACAAACTCTGACCAGGATCTGCGATGGTTCCTAATACTACTTTTGTGGTTGTATCTGCAGCGAGCACCGTATCTAGAGCTGTGGTGACATTTGAAAGGTACGTATTTATTTTATTAGTCAGGGCCTGTCCCGCTATAGTACCGTTATAAATATCTGCACCATCACGGTAATACGCAAAGTCATTATTTCCAATTTGGAAATATACAACGTCGATTAAACCTGATTGGATTTGATTTGCAATCCCTGTGTGTTGTCCTGCGATCACAACATCATCTGCTTCTGCTCCACTTCGTGCCCAATTATATTCAAACCCACTTCGACGAGGTTCTGGCCGTGTTCCCCAACTTCCGAGATTAAATCCTCGATATTCTTCTAATAATTCAGTCCATGCAAGTGTTGTTGCGGCATACGGAGTGTTTGCTGCTCGGTTATCATTTGATCGATATTCGTCAGAACTACTATCACTCATGACCGCAAGTCGAACAGTAACGGTTTGCGCATCGGAAGTTATTGGAGAGGCGAGAAGGAAGACGGTTATCGCAACCAGGCTTATACCAAAGATGTGGAACAGGTACTTCATTTAATCAAACTTAGTTAGCGTAGCTCTGATATTTTTATTTGTCAAGCAATTTACAGGAGCCACACAGACGTTTCTCGCGAAAAATCACTGATTTTAGGATTTCTCAGACACTTTCTCTATTTTCTCCTTGCCCATCCACTTTTGAAGCACCGCAGGGATCAGAATTGAGCCATCTTTCTGCTGATAATTTTCGATAATGGCAATCACCGTTCGTCCGATAGCAAAAACAGTTGCGTCGTTCATATGCACAAATTGGTTTTCATTGGAGGTACGTCTCACCCGGGTGTTCAATCGTCGACTTTGGTAATCAGTATTGTAGTCACTCGTATGAGTTTCTCTGTATTTGCCTTGAGATGGGATCCATGTTTCTATGTCAAACTGCCGATAATCAGGTCCGCCCATATCGCCGGTACAAATTGAAACTACTTGATAGGGAAGTTCAAGCTGTTTCATCAAATACTCTTGTATTGCGACTATAAAGCGTTGCTCATCCTCACCCTGTTCAGGAAGAGTAAAGCTTTCAATTTCAATTTTATTAAACTGATGAACACGTAAAATGCCTCTGGTATCTTTTCCATAAGAACCCGCTTCCCGTCTAAAGCTTGTCGAATAACCAACATATCGAATTGGAAATAATTTTTCAGCTAGTACCTCATCCAAATGAAGTGGACCAAGCGTATGTTCTGCGCTCCCTACTAAGTAAGCGTCATCGCTCTCAATGTAGTATCGCTCCTCAGTAGGACGCATTCGAGACATGCGGTCAAAAATCTCAGGTTTAATCATGACAGGTGGAACAACGGGAATAAATGCTTTTGTGCTTATTGTAAGTTCATTCTCATCAGCAATTTTTTGCAGTATCTCGCTATTGGTTAAAACAGACATCGCAAATTGAAGTAACGCAAATTCAAGTAATGCACCATCACCTTTTAGGTAATTAAAACGAGCTCCACTCACTTTTGCTGCAGTTTCAACATCGATAATACCCAATGATTCTCCTAACGCAATATGATCCTTTGGGTAGAAATCAAACTTAGCAGGCTTACCCCATGTTCTCACTACCACGTTTTCATTTTCATCCTTGCCTACTTTTACATCACTCGCAGCCAAGTTAGGAATAGCCCACAATGCCTCTTTCCATTCTTGCTCAACTTTTGTCAGTTCAGGTTCCTTAAGAGACAATTCTTCTTTCACCTTCTTACCCAAATCAATATCTTTGTTTTTTGCCGCTTCGTTTTTTTGCTTGCGTAACACCTCCACATCCTGAAGTACTGCTTTCCAGCGTGCATCGACCTCTAAAAAGGTATCAACTAAAGAAGACTCTTTTTGTTTGGCTGTAATTCCTGCTTTTACGAGATCGCTATTATCACGGATAAATTGAGGATCTAACATGAGCCGAGTATATTACAATCCAAGCTCCGGGGCAATTTGCTGCATAGCAGTTAATGCGATTTCAATAAACTCGCGGAGCTCAATTCCGAGTTTTTCTTCACACATTTCTATTTGTTTGCGATCAACACCACCAGCAAAACTCTTTTGTTTCCACTTTGAGAGCACGGACTCAACTGAGACTGAGGAGAGCTTTTTGTCAGGTTTTACTAGAGCCACTGCAACAATTAATCCTGTTAATTCATCACAACAATACAGAGCCCATTCAATTTGATTTTTTGGCTCAGGATTTCCGGGAACGTATCCCCAACCATGAGCAAGAATCGCATCGTGAATATCGGCTTCAATCGAAAATTCCTTCAACCAATCCAAAACCATGTGCGTATGCTGACCGGGATCGTTTTTTGTAATTTCGTAATCAGCATCGTGTAACATTCCTGCGATCTCCCATTGTTCTTTTTGATCTGCATGGCCAAGTCGAACTGAGAGTGCACCCATTACAATAGAGACAGCATAACAATGCCGACGCAGATTGACGGATTGCATTTTTGAATGAAGAAACTCACGGGAACTATCAAGCGTTAGCATGAACTGAGTATAACACGAGGGGAAGCAGGGGTTTTATGAGATATCAAGGACAGTGTATGTCACTTTTCCAGCAGGTGCTTCTACTTCAACAACTTCACCGACCTTTTTGTCGATTAATGCTTGTCCTAAAGGAGACTCGTGTGAGATTTTCTTGTTAATAGGATCTGCTTCCCATTCTCCAACGATTTTATAATCACTTTTCTTCCCATTTACTTCAACTGTAACGGTTGTACCCAAAGAAACACTTGAAGTGCTTTTTGGAGCATCAGAGACAATTACTGCATTCTCCACAACGATCTTCAGTTCTTCAATTCGTCCATCAAGGAATTCAAGTTCGTCTCGAGCACTGGTGTAATCAGAGTTCTCAGAAAGATCTCCTTCTCCACGAGCACGCTCAAGCCGGGCCACGAGTTGTGGTCGCTTAACGTTTACGAGTTCCTCATATTCAGATTTCAACTGATCAAAACCTGACTGAGTTAATTGAATTTGTTTCATTGGTTCGTCCATATGTATTGTGTAATTTCTCTTCAATGTTAGCTCAAACAAACCCTCCCAAGATTGTTTATATCGTGGTGAAAACTTATCTGAAGTTTATTTGACTTCTATCAAAAAAATGTTTGTTCGATAAGCTTTCATAAGCGGGGAACTTGAACTAACAGATGGTAGTATATGGTTTAACACACCTATTGTCAAGCTCTTTCATTAATAAAAGCTGCTCAAACAGCCGTGATTAACACTCACACACTCTATCGAATCTCGACCATAAATACAAGATAAAGATCTGTCAATTCACGGTAACCTTTCGACTGTAGTTCCCGGTGTGATCTCAACATCGAACTCATTTTCGAGGGCATAATTATGCTGTTGTTCAGTTGCAAACAAATCATTTTACAAAAAAATAATAAGGTTAACTGGGGAGAAACAACGCAGTATGGAAATCATGCGTTTGCTGAAGACTTTACCAAAGAGCATACCGTGAAATTAGAAGGATTAACTCCAGGTATTGCGTATAAATTTGAAGTGATGAGTCAGAATAGAAATTATGTATATGATTCATTTCACGAATTTATTAC
>ERZ761594.71-NODE-71-length-48128-cov-12.560814_pt1 | contig 48128 bp, 63 predicted proteins | sample MGYA00511036_ERZ761594 | MGnify/ENA primary metagenome ERZ761594 (study PRJEB28899, sample SAMN03785561) | bioreactor sludge metagenome | biome: EBPR Sludge; feature: EBPR Bioreactor; material: 0.22µm filtered reactor supernatant | place: Saint Lucia: Queensland... | reverse complement strand
GGCCAAGCGAGCACCCAAAACCCCAGAGGCTGCAATGCCTTCCGTCGAATACATCGCGGAAGACTTGCGGCCGCTCGCGCTTCCGGTCGCCGATCTGGTCGAGGATCCGCGGAACGCGAACGAACATAACGACACGAGCGTCGACGCTATCGCGGCGAGTCTCCGGCGGTTCGGTCAACGAAAGCCGATCGTCGTTCAGATGCCGGACCGGATCGTGCGAGCCGGCAATGGAACCTTGCGAGCCGCCCGGAAGCTGGGATGGTCGCATGTGGCCGTCGTGCGCGTGACGGAAGACGACACGTCGGCCACAGGGTTCGCGATCGCCGACAACCGCACGGCTGAACTGTCGCACTGGAACAAGGAACAACTCGATCAACTGCTCACCGAGATTGATGGTCAGATTGGCGACATCGATCTGGAGTCCATGTTCGACAACTTGGCCGAAGAACTGGCGAAGGTGATCGTCGACGAGAAGCCATCGGCCGGGAGTGCGGACAAAGACACCACGCCGGGGTCGAGCGTGTCCGAATCGCCGATGCAGTACCGGATCCTGATCGAGTGCGGCGACGATGCCCAGCAGCGGGCGCTATTGGAGCGGTTCAAGACCGAAGGGCTGACATGTCGAGCGCTCATTGTGTGAACGAAGTGGCGATCGTCCGGTCGCCTCGTGTGATGCAACTGGAGGGGTTGTTCGATCTTCCGCCGACAGAGACCAGTCGCCAGGAATGGTCGATCGATCTCCCTGTCGATGCACGCCCCTGGAACCTCGGGCTGATCGTCGGTCCGTCCGGCAGCGGGAAGTCAACGATCGCCCGGAACCTGTTCGCGGATTCGCTGGTGAGTGGGTACGACTGGCCCAGCGATCGCAGCCTGGTGGACGCCTTCCCGGACACGATGCCGATTGACGAGATCACCGGCCTTCTGTCGAGTGTCGGCTTCTCGTCGCCGCCGAGCTGGTTGCGGCCGTTTGCCTGCCTCTCCAATGGCGAACAGTTCCGGGTGACCCTGGCCCGAGCCCTGGCGGAGTCTCCCGACCTGGCGGTGATCGACGAGTTCACCTCGGTCGTTGATCGAACCGTGGCCAAGGTGGGCAGCGCTGCCGTCGCCAAGCTGATCCGACGTCGCAAGTCCCGGTTCGTCGCCGTCAGTTGCCACTATGACATCGTCGAGTGGCTCGATCCCGACTGGGTGTTCGATCTCCAGGAGCGACAGTTCCACTGGAGGTCCGAAAGGCAACGGCCGCCCCTCCGTCTCGATGTTTCGCGCGTCCATCGTAAGGCTTGGGACATCTTCCAGCAGCATCACTATCTGAGCACCAAGCTCCATCGGAGCGCCCAGTGTTTTCTCGGATCTGTCGACGGGCGGCCGGCAGTCTTCACGGCTGTCATCGGATTCCCGCATCCCCACCGTCCGGGCATGCGCGAACACCGGACGGTGTGCCTGCCGGACTTCCAGGGCCTGGGGCTTGGGTCACGTATGAGCGAGTTCGTTGCGTCACTCTACCGAACGCGGGGTTATCGATTCTTCTCGACCAGCGGTCACCCGGCGGTGATCGCTCACCGGCGCCGTGCAAAGGGGCTCTGGATCATGCGTCGAGCGCCGGGACTCGTCCAAGACGGCCGCGCCGGGACGAAGATGAAAGCGACACGATCGACGAATCGTGTGACGGCTGGATTCGAGTACGTCGGACCGGCCGCGCCGGCCCATGTCAGCCGGGGACTGTTGACGCTCCGCCAGGACGTCTACGTGCCATCGAAGGCCGGGAGCCAAATCGTCCAAGTCCTGAAAGAAACCCCAGGACTGAGCAAACGCGAGATCGCTCGTCGCGCGAACGTCTCCGGAGCCTGCGTCGATCAGACGATCGATCGACTCATCCGGTGCGGCGCCGTTGATCGTACCGGGCCACGCCGACAATCCCGCTATGCGTTCATCGGGGAACCGGTCATTGACTAGCAGCCGTTCCGTTCCAGGAACTCCGCCAGGGCACACCGCATGACATTCGACAACGACAACTTGAGCTTCTCGCCGGCCGCAATCGCGCGATCCTTTTCGGCCGCGGTGCAGCGGCATTGGATCATCTGGTCGGCCATGTCCTCGGGATCCATCGCCCGTCGTTTGCGAAAACTGGCCACCGTGGCTGTCGTCTTCTTTTTCATGGTTCACCCGTCAGACGTTACGTTCGACAAAAGTCTAGCGGCGGCTGGACGTCGCGGCCAGCGGATCGGAGCGCCCTGGCCAGGTCGATCGGCAGCAATGCGCACACCTCCGCAAGAGGGACGCTCCACCAACCTTGAAGACCCTTACACGGCAGCGGGCGTTCCAGCGGATGGACGTCATCGAGTTGCCAACACCAAGGCCCGAACGCCCACGGATCCCGAATCGATTCGATGCGACTGCAACCGACCAGTCGAGCCACGCCGACTATCGCACCGAACGGAAGGTCCGAGACAGACGGCAACGGCCGCCCGATCAGTTGTGACACGACATCGTGATGCGTGGCGTACGATTGCGTCGACTTCCCGGCATGAATCGCGAACCAGCCCCGGACGTTGGTCGACCAACTTCGGTTCTCGATCCGCTTGGGGCCATGCACGATCGCCCAGGCCCACGGCTGATGAATTGTCAGGGCTCGCATTTAATCCCTCCTTGGCTGCTGAATTGGAGCGTCGAACGCATCCGGCCACAGCGACATCTGTCCTGGCAGGTCCATTGCGTCGGGGATCAACAGTCGTTGCCGATTGTACCCGTCGTTCTCGAACCGGGTCACAGGACGGGGCGGCGCGGGGGGAATCAAGCGGAATTCGTCATCATCGTTCATGGGGACATCCATGTTGGGGACGTAAGCCAGAAAGCCCCCGATCGCGAACGACCGGGGGCCAGGGAGGTGATCTAGTCTTCGTGCGGGTACATGATCGTGATGACCGGCTCGCCATCGTCGCCAGGGCCGATCATCGCTTTCAGACGAACCAGGTCCGGGCGAACCCGGCCGCGAACGACATGCAACTGGAAGGAGATCGAGTCCGTCTGACCTGGCCCCCGCCGAATGGCATCCTTCAGCATCCACAGGACGTCCCACAACCGGCCCTTGATGTCGTTCAGGGCCTGCTTGGCGGCATTCGTCATCGCGACGCAGTCCATGAAGCTGGCGACCGTCATCGCCACCGGACATTTGAACCCGGCCTCGGCCACCATTTGCGGGATCCAGTCGTCCCCTTCGTAGTCTTCGCCCGAGAGTTGAACCAGGATGCCGTCCTCGATCGCCTGCCGTCGGCTGTAGGTATGGATGATCTCCCAGTCTTCAAGGTGCTTCGGGGGTTCGGCGGCGGCCGGGGGGGTGTGCTCGAACGGCAGACGCTTCTGAACGCGGGACGACATCTTGCGGAGTTCAAATTCGCACATGGTCAGTTCTCCAGAATCGGGATGTTAGAACGGGACAGCGGTGGTTTCGTCGGAACAAAGTTCAAGGGCCTGGGCGTAGAACGATTCGAGCGACGGCAGCGTGTTGTGCGGCTCGCGGAGGAATTCGAAGAGCCACTGGCTGATGTCGTCTTTGTTGGACAGTTCGGGGAACTCGCAGGCGATCGACTGGGCGACGTCGTCGAACCGGGGAATCAGGGTCATGTCCCCATCTTCGAACGCCCGACGGAATCGCGACTTCATGCCATGACGCCAGAAGGGGAGCGAGTCTCGTGTGTAGGCGTAGAACTCCCAGACCCGGCGGCGAAGCGACCATTCCCATTCGCGTTCCTGCCGAGCGAGCTGACGAAGTTCGCTGGCGACTCGCTTGATCTCCGTCCAGCGAATGTTGCGGCTCTTGGCTTCTTGCTTCACGTCGGTCATCGTTCGCGTCCCTGTTTGCGTCATTCGTTATGTAATACATACTACGGACGGCACGGGGGGGCTCAAGAGCGAAAGAAGCTGTTTTTCAGCCGGAAAAGTGGGGTTTCGTGCTAAGTCCAAGCCCGGCCAATGTCAGCAATTTCCTAGATTTTTGCGGCGGAATAGTGTGCTCGTCCTGGAACAGAAGGAAGCGGCCCGACGGCTCGGAATCACGAGCCGGGCGCTCCGCGACTGGATGCAGGATCCGGGCTTTCCGGACTGGTCGGCCGGTTACGACATTTCAGCAATCAAGCGGTGGCGCGATGACAGGGGCCGCAAAGGAAGTGACCTGGACGGCAAAGCCGACGCGGTCCGTCTCGCGACGAACCTGCAGAAGCTCGAACAGGCCAAGACGACGTCTCGGCTCCTCAATCTCAAACTGGAGCGCGAAGAGGCGAAGCTCCTGCCCCGCCAGGCGATCGAGGTGTTTCACGCAACCGTGCTGTCGGGACTGGCGGACTGGTGTGAGCAGCTCCCGGACCTCATCGCCCAGATCCTGCCGCCTGAGCATCGCGAAACGATTCGTGAGCGGCTGCGCGACGAGCTGGCCACCCGCCGCGAGCAACTGGCCGACGAACTGGCGAACTGTCCGCATTTGAAGTGATTCGAGACGTGCTGTTATGGGTCTCCTGTTCGGTCTCTCCCGCTCTGTCGCCGACGTGCTGCGCCCGCGTCGCCGCGTGCCGACCGTCGAGTGGGCCAGCCAGCGCGTGATCCTGCCACAGGGGAGCGAAATCCGGGGCAAGGTCAGGTTTGATCTATTCCCCCACGCCATCGAGCCGCTGGCCTGTTTCGATGACCCCTACTATCGGGAGATCGATCTGCAATGGGCGTCGCGTCTGGGTAAGACGCAGTTGGCGTTGTGCGCCCTGGCAAAGACGGCCGCGACAGATCCCGATCCGATGGCCTTCGCCGATGCCGACGAGAAGTCGCTCCGTCGTGTGTTCCGTCGGCTCTGGCGCGTGCTGGAAAAGATTCCGGACATGGCGGAGCTGCTGCCGCCCCGTCATTTGAGGAGCACGACGAACATCCTGCTGACCTGGTGCCAGGTCTATGGCGCGTGGTCGGGATCCGCGACAACGGCCGCCGACTATGCCGCGCGGATCATCGTTCTCAACGAAATCGACAAGATGTCCAAGCGGAAGTCGGACGAAGCCGACTTCGCGGAACTGATGGTCGAACGTGCGAAAGGTTTCGTCCGCTGGAAGGTCCTGCGGATGTCGACCCCCAGCTATAAGGGCCGCAGTCGGATCGAGGCGGCGCGGCTCGCGGGAGACAATCGCGCGCGGCTCGTTCCCTGCCCGTTCTGCAATCACTTCCAACTGCTCGAAATGGGAGACCGGGAACGCCCTGGCGGCCTGAAGTGGCCGCGCGACTCGCGCGGTCGCAGTGATCTGGTGGCCGCCCTGAAGGAAGCCTGGTATGAGTGCGTCGCCTGTCGACGGAAGATTCTGGACGAACACCGTTATGAAATGCTGAACTCGGGGGTATGGGTGCCCGAGGGGATGCGCGTCGAAGGCTCGGGACGACTCGTCGGCACTCCGCAGCGCCCCGGGCCCCATGCTTCGTTCGGACCGCTCTCGACGCTGCATTCGCTGCTGCCGTCGATCACCTGGGGTGTCATCGCCCACAAGTGGCTCGAATCGTGTCGCGAGACCCAGAAGCGGCGGAACTTCATCAACTCGTGGGAGGCCCTCACGTATGACGACGCGCCGCCGAACCTGGCCACCGAGGAAATGCTCCTTCGGCTTTGTCCGCCCGAGTACTCGCTCCGGATCGTTCCGACGTGGGTCCGGTTTCTGACTGTCGGAATCGACGTGCAGGAAGAGAGCTTTTGGTGGGTCGTCTGCGGCTGGGGAAACGACGGCCGCGGCATTCTGATCGACTACGGCTCCCATGAAATGACGGCGGAACTGACCACGCTGACGATGGTCGAGGATGCCTTTGAACTGTTCCTGAAAACGGTCTCTTATCCACGGTCAGACGGCAGAATTGTGCGGCCACGACTGGCCCTGGCCGACTCGGGGACATTCACCGAACGGGTCTATGCGTTCTGCCGCCGGGTCCGGGGACTCTGGCCCAGCAAGGGGCACAACCGAGCGTTCGCGGAAGGTTTCCGAATCACGTCCCCTGATGGCGATCCCGATGCCGGATCGGCCAGGCACAAGGTCAACCTGGGCGGTCTCAATCTCGTCATCGTGAATACCGAGCGGACCCAGAAGTGGCTGCAGGAATGGTTGCAGGGGACGACCGAGCCGTCGTCTCCCCATGGATTCGTGTTCCCGGCGGAATGTGCGGTCGATGCCGTGCTGTTCGAGCAGCTGCTCAACGAGTACGCCACGAACGAACGCAATGACGACGGTTACGAGCTGCACACCTGGAAGAAGCGCGGGCCGAACGAATACCGCGATGCGATCCGGTATGCCCGCACGGCGGCCATGGTCATCACCCAGGACGGAAAACTCTGGGGCAACCTGCCGGAGATCGCCGCCGTGGCACCCACGCCGGCCGCACCAACGCAAAAACCTGTTACCACGCCCGATGGTCGAGCGTGGCTCATCACCAACCGCTGAAGGGACTCATTCCATGCCGAAGAAAAGCTCCGCCTCCGAAGTCGAGCAAGTTGCCAGCGACTCCGACTTCGAGATTCCGACCGATCAACTCATGGGAGACGTCGAGTCTCTGGCCCCGGCCGCCATTCCGCTGGTTGATGTGCAACTTAGCGTGCCAATGACGGCCGAAGTGCCGGAAGGGTATCGCGGGCAGCACGTTGACTTGCGGCTCACCCCGGAACAGTCGCGAAAGCTCCATCGCCTGCGAGCTGCATTGCGGATGCAGCATGCCAAACTGAGGTCGAAACGGTTCGTGAATAGCAACTCGGATGCGATCCTGTGGCTGATCGACCAACTGCCCGAAGTTGAGATCGACCCGGTGTGATAGGCGGTAAGTCTTTTTGTCAAGTCTTCTGCCTCGTTATAACGCCTTAGATTCTTTGGATTGTCCGGGTTTTAATCCAGACAATCCAAAGAATCCGGAGGGGATTCAGGGCTCCGGGCTATGGCTCGACCGCGATGCGATTGGCATCGTGCTCGCCATGGCACTCACCGGCTCCAGCACTCGCGACGACGCCCTCGCTCAGTTCCGCGCCAACACGGGATACGACAGCGATCCGACGGGTGAACAGGCCCGCGAGTTTCTGGCGGCCGCCCGGTTCCTGTTGTCGCTCCCGAAACGGACGAAAGGTCCGGTCAACGGGGAGACCGAGATCGACACCGAATCGATCAAGGCTCTCGCGGCGGAGGCTCGGTCTTTTCTCGCTTCCGTCGTGCAGAGCCAGACTGCTGCCACCGGCTCTAACATGCCGCGCCAGTTCTCTCGGGAGCGCTGGCAATGAACGCCGTCCCGACATTGCTGGACGACTTCCAAAACCTTCGCGGTGACTATGACGCCGCGAAGAGTAACAACTTCACCAAACGCCGGACGCTTCCGGCTGGCGGCGCGGGACCGGACTGGCACTACCGCAGTGAAGCGGACTATCTCCGCATCATGGAGATCACCCGCGACATTGAGCGGAATGATTATGTCGTTCCGCAAGGTGTCGAGCGGCTCATCACGAATGTCCTGCAAACCGGCATCCCGGTCGATCCGCAAACCGGCGACAAGGAAGCCGACACGATCTTGTGGGATGCCTTCGAAGAGTGGTCGACCGACAAGCGGCAGGTGTCGTGGAATGAACTCCACACCTGGCATGACATCGAGAAGCTGACGCTCCGGCGGATGATCTATGACGGGAGCCTGTTCAATCTCCCGATGGTCACCGGGCAGATTCAGTCGATCGAGGCCCACCGCTGCCGCACGCCGCGGACCACGAAACGAAACGTCATCCATGGCGTGCTCGTCGGTGATCGCGGCCAACCGGTGCAGTACTGGTTCACCAAAGAAGAACTCAGTCCGTTGGCGCCGCTCCGCACGGTTCGTGAGACGACGCCGATCGATGCCGTCGATGCGAGTGGAAACCCGAACGTCTGGCATCACTACGTGGCGACCCGTGCCGATCAGCATCAGGGCGTTTCGTGGCTCTGTCCCATGGTCTGGCTGACCGGACTGCTCGACGACATCCAGTTCGCGGAATTGGTCAAGCAGCAAGTCGCCAGTTGCATCACGATTCTCCGCGAACAAAACGGGACGTCCGTGCCAGACGGCACGCTTGGCGACGATCCCGGCACGATGGGTGAGACGGAGACTCGGACAAGTTCCTCCGGCGTCAATCGCCTGGTGCAACACCTGTTTCCCGGCATGGAAGTGGTCGGAAAGCGGGGCGAAAAGCTCCAGATGTTCACCCCGAACCTGCCGGGCGATGGGTTCTTCAAGCAGTCGCATCTGGTGTTGACGTTCCTGGCGATCAACCTGGGGCTGCCGCTGGCGATCCTGCTGCTCGATCCCAGCCAGACCAACTTCTCGGGCTGGCGGGGAGCTGTCGATCAGGCCCGGATGAAGTTCCGGGATCTGCAAGTCACGGAAGTCGGCACGCTGCATCGTCCGAACTGGCGGCAATTCGTCCGGCGAGTAAGTGCCGAGCCATCGAAACGCGGCGCGCGGCTGCGGGCGCTCGCCACGCGGAACGGGGTCGACCTCTATCGGGCGGGCTGGAATCCGCAGGGCTATCCCTACATCGAGCCGCTCAAGGATCGCACGGCGAACCACCTGTCGGTTGCCACTCTCCAGAACTCTCCGCGTCGCATCGCGAACGCTCAGGGTCTCGATCACGAAACGCTGATCGACGAAATCATTGCCGATCATTCCTATTCGATCCTCGGGGCTCTCAAGGCCGCCGAGATTATCAACTCCAAATATCCGGCAGCCGGGATCGGATGGCGGGACGTCTTGTTCCTGACCCACCTGAAGGAACTCTCGGTTGTTGTCGGTGATGGAGCTGCCCCCAGTCCAAAGAGCCAGGACGAACCTGGGCCACCGAGTCCCGAACCCAAGGGAGCGTTGACGTGATCGAACTCCGCCTGGACACCATCCGTCCGCAATATGATCGGCTCGACGACTACTTCGGCCTGTGGGCGATGGAAGAGTCGAGATTCGAGCCGATGTTGCAGCACATTGCTTCCATCGATTTGCCGTCTCACGTGGCCGCTCGCCGAGAAGATGTGCAGTCCCGAACTCGATCCAGCGAACCGGTACGCACCGGAGCAATCGCGCTAGTTCCGATCTCCGGGGCACTGATGAAGGCAGAGTCGTCGATGTTTGAATCGACGTCCTCGGTCTTTGCCAGAATGCAGATCCGCGCGGCGGTCCGACATCCCGATGTTAGTGGGATTCTGCTGTTGATCGATTCGCCTGGTGGCACGGTGGCCGGAACGGCCGACCTGGCTGATGAAGTGGCTCGCGCGAACCTCATCAAGCCGACCCATGCCTACATCGAAGATCTTGGAGCGTCGGCCGCCTATTGGGTCGCGGCGCAAGCTGGGTTTGTATCCATCAATCGGACCGGCGCGGCGGGATCGATCGGAGTGTTTGGCTCAGTTGCCGATCGATCCCGGCAATTTGAGAACCTCGGAGTTCGCGTCCATGTCATCAAGGCGGGCGCTTACAAGGGGATGGGACAGCCGGGAACGCCGGTTACCCAGGAAGAAATCGCAATGCGGCAAGCCCTCGTGGACACCTATTACGGGCAGTTCATCCAGGCCGTTTCGGTGGGCCGCAAACTCCCGACCGATCGCGTGCAGGGGCTCGCGGATGGTCGAGTTCACATCGGCCAACAGGCCGTTTCTCTGGGACTCGTGGACACGGTGTCCACGTTGGACGATGCCGTCGCGCGACTGCAATCGCAGATCGCCAAGCCGAAAGGAACCGTGGCCGTGACCACAAACACCACAATCGAATCCAGTGTTGCGACCAGCTCTGGAGGTCAGCCGACGTCGCTCGGCACGCAGCAACTGCTCGCGGCGGCAGCCCCGCTGAAGCCGCTTGCCGCGACGCTGGCGGAACTGAAAGCCGCCTGTCCGAATGCTCCGGCGGAATTCCTGATGGCCCAGCTCGAAGGGAACGCCACGGTTGAGTCGGCCCAGAAGGCGTTCATCCTGCAATTGCAGCAGCAGAACTCCCAGTCGGCGGGGGCGACGACTGGGGCCGCCGTGCCGGGCAACACCGTGAACCTTGCGGCGGCCGGCACGGGACGGACGTCCGTGGCCAACGATGCCGGTGAAGACTTCTGCTCGCTGGTCGATGACCTGGTCACGGCCGGCATGGAACGCCAGAAGGCCGTGGCGGCGGTCGCCCGGAAACATCCGGCCGCCCACCAGGCGTTTCTCATGGGCTCGCAAAAGTCGAAGTTCCAGCGAGACATGCTCGCCCGCAAGGCGTCCATGTTCGCGGAGTAATCGCCACCGTAACGGGGGCTCAGCCCCTTCCAAGAACCACAAACCAACTTTTCCGTTTCGAGGATCAGCCATGCACGTCCAGAAAGAATCCATGACCAAGCTGAGTTCGGCGGCGCTGGCCCCGAATCGGCTTTTGAAACTCAGCGGGGGCAAATGGGCATATGCCGGGCCGGGAGACCTGGCGCTGGCTGTTTCGGCGGGTCGTACCTATGCCGCCGACGAACCTTTGGCCGGAGAGTTTCTCGCGAACAACTGGACGTTCCGAATTGGAGTGGCAGCGACTGTCACCCAGTTCGCGGACGTCTACCAGGCCGCCAACGGCACGGTGTCGATGGTGCCCAGCGGGCGCTATGTCGGCATCGCGCTGGAAGCGGCTACGGCGATCGGACAGGAGATCGAGATCCTGCCGAAGGAACCTCCGCTGTCCAAGCCGGTGACGGCTCACACGGCGGATGCCACGCTGACGGCCGCCCAATCCGGCACGGTTCACACGACGGTCGGAGCGACCGGCACTGTTGTCCTGACGTTGCCGCCAGCAACCCTCGGACTGGATTTCCCGTTCCGCGTGGGGGCTGCCCAGGAACTGCGTCTTGATCCCGACGGCACGGAAAAGATCAGCCTCCCGTCAACGGGCGTGCCAGGAGCGGCTGGGAAGTATCTCACCGCGAATGCTGACGGTGAGACGGTTCATCTGCTCTGCACGAAGGCCGGTGAATGGTCGGTCATCGGCTTCACGGGAACCTGGACCGCCGAGCCGTAAGAACCAGTCGGGCCGCCACCCGCTCACAGTGATCGTCGTCGAATTCCCAGCCCCTCACAGGCCGTGATTGTCCGGTTCGATCTGATCTCGTTTGGGAGTTTCTCATGGCCATGCCCACCACGGCGATCACTCGCCTGGACTTGTCTTTGCAGTACACGGAATTCGACCTGCTGATGAACCGCGAGGGGTTCGTTGGATTGCAGATCCTCCCTGGCCTTGGTGTCGGGAAGAATGCCGCCGAATTCATGCGGATCAATCTTGAGTCGCTGTTGCAGGCGGCGGAAGACGCGACCCGCGCGCCACGCTCGGGCTACAAGCGGGACAACTTCGAGTTCGATACGGACAGTTACACCACGTCCGAAAAGGGGCTCGAAGAAGTCATCGACGACGCTGAAATGGAACTCTATGGTGACCTGATTCGTATTGAGAAGATCACCAGTGACCGGCTAATGAATCGGCTGGCGATGGCTCTCGAACAAGAGATCGTCGATCTTGTCACCAACGAGACGACCTTTGCCGGTCAGATCACGCCGTTGAGCACCACGCAGGCCGTGAGTGCTCCCACGACGGCATCGCCGATCGCGGTGATTGAAACTGCGATCGACACCGTGGCCGATCGGATTGGCAGAAAGCCGAATACGGTCGTGATCCACGAGCAAGCCCTGCGGAAGACGATCCGGACGGACGAGTTCATCGACCACGTCTACAAGATGGACGTCAAAGATCGTGCGAAAATGGGGCATGCCGCCCTGCTGGCGCAGGTGCTCGACATTGAGCGAGTGGTTGTTGCGGATGCCAGGAAGAACACGGCCGGAAAGGCCGTGACAGCCTCACTGAGCAAGATGTGGACGCCGGAAACGGTTCTCGTGACGCACGTTTCACAGGATCAGGATCTTTCGGTGGCAAAGCCGCGATTGGGCAACACGTTGATGTGGAACGATCAGATCGCTTCGCTTCCCGGCGGCGATGATTCCGATCTGCTTGGCTCCGTCATCGTCGAAGAGTACCGCGAAGAGAACCGCCGCGGCGGGATCCTGCGTGGCCGCACGAACTGGGGGCTCAAGATCTTCCACAAGGAATGCAGCCAGCTCCTGACCACGTTCGTCACAGGCACCGGCGGCGGTTGATCGTTCACCCTGTGAGGGGGTGGAAGCGCGGGGGGTGTGCAGGCGGAGCCGCCCCCCGCGTCGATTTTCTTCCGCCTGGCGGGATCCACGGTGTCACTCCACGAAGACGGCCTCGAAATGCTGTTCTCGGCGGATGCCGGACTCCGGGAGCCAGTGATCTGGACTCCGGTGGAGGGGGATCCGATCGACCTGATTGGCGTCTTCAGTGAAGAGCCAGGCCGCGGGCGGACAGATGACGAAAAGGGGATTCGTCGAATCTCTCGCGGGCGTCTCACGCTGTATCGCTACATCGACGGCGTGGAACTGGTGATCGACGCCGACAGTTCGCCTCGGGGGTCATTCACGCTGCGGGGCGAGCAGTGGACTCCCACGGCTGTCGCTCGCGGAACTGTATGTCAGATCGTCGACATCGTGCAAACCAAGACAACGACGCTCAAACGTCCTCCGGTTCAGAACATCCCAGGATGATGATAGATGCCAGTCCCGGCACTCGGTCCCTTCTCGACGGTCTTTGCGGCGGCGGCCATCCTGCTAGCCGACACCGAAGCGTTCCGCGCGCTGACTGAAACCGATTCGACCGATGAGGCGCTGGAGAAGATCCGGTATCCCGATTGGAATGTCGAGCGGGACGGCCCGCCGTCGCCGGGGGCGGTGCTCTACAAGTGGCCGGGCCTGACCAGCCAGCGCATTTCGCGGCAGCGCGAGGAGGGCGGCTCCTTGATGCTGTCGCTCTATGGACCGATGCCGGAAACCCGGCATACGACCCAGAATGAAGAGCTGCTCGAATGGTCGAATGTCTGCGGTCAGATCGCCCGGCAGATGCTCGACCTGGCCAAGGGGCCGCGTCCGGACATGGTCAGTTTCTATTGGGATCTCGTGGCGGTCGAGGAACTCGAAACCGCCTGGCTCCATGACGAAGAAACCGACGTTGATATCTGCCGAGTCTGCACTCTGAAACTGGAGTGGGGACTATGAGCGGAGCAACGGCTGGACCCATCCTGGAAGTGAAGGGATCACTGCCGCGCGATCCGCGGCTGTACATCCGCGATCACGGCACGTTCCTGCGGGAGGCGCTCAAGGATGCCGCCAGGTTCCACCACGAGCGGCACATTCCACGACATTTCGAGCCGTTCGCCCGAGCGAAGTATGGGTACACGAGCCGGAGCGAACGCTATCAGAAGCTCAAGAAAAGACGCGGCCTCCCCGACCTGGTCTGGAGCGGACGAACGCGGGCGGTCGTCACCCAGTCCCGACAAATCACCGGAACGCAAAAACAGGCTCGCCTGATTCTGCGGTTGCCGTTCAAGGGAGGGACCGGCCGGCTGCGCGTCCGAGGGGCCAGGCTGTCGGCCCAGCAACAGAATGTCCTCCGCATCATCGCGGAGTTGCAGGCGATCGCCGCCGACGAACTGAAGGCCGTCGCGGGATACGTGCGCGACGATTACACCCGGCGGGCCAATGAGCCGGGCACTCGCTACCGAATTCGCAAGAAAGGCTGAGCCATGGCCATCAACGAGCACAAGCGTTTCACCGGCTATCCCGCGATCTTCGGCGCGACGACGATCCCCGACGTCGTCAGCGTCTCACCATCCTCGGGCGTGCAGAAAATGGTGCTCACTCCCGATGGATCGGCACAGCCCGCGTTCGCGGCCGTGGTCGCGCAAGACCTCCGCGTGTCGCTGGTGGCCGTCAACATTGGGGCCATTCTGACAGCGTTTCCGCTGCGCAGCATGACCCGCATTGATGCAGTGTCGAAGATCCAATATCAGGCCCGCGAATCGGGGGGTGTCTTCGCCACCGGATCGTCGCACGTCGTGCTCAGTGCCACGCTGGGTGACATCTTCATTGAGTCGATCCGAGCCCAGCAGGACGAGACAAGCGCGGCCGGATTGACGCTCGTGTTTCAGCCCCTGTTCGATGGGACCAATGCCCCGCTGGTCAGTCTGTCCGGACAGGCCCTAACTGGCACGCCCCGGATTCTGGCAGCCTATAAGCTCGGTCCGACGGTCTTTGAAGGGACGGTCCTGAAGGGCGTGCAGTCGGCTCAGTACAACACCGGGATCCAGTATTCCCCCAAGCGCGGCGACGGGGGTATCTATGCCGAACAAGGGTCTGGCATCACGATCGCCGACACGCTTGAAGTTGGGTTCGATAACCTCGAACTGATGACGACCGTCGGCTTCGGGGCAATGCCCATCAGCACGGGAATCACCCAGTATTTCCGGCGTGTCGGCTCGGCTCCGACAGATGCCCATCACATCGCGATCACCTTTCACGCGGGGCTGTACGAGATTTCCGACGCCTCTCAGTCAGGGACCGACGATGCGACCGGCCGCCTGATGGTGACCGGTGCCCGCGACAACGCCGTGGCCGCCAGCGTGACGGTCGGCACGACTCTGCCGTAAACCCCGGACTCTCAGTCGGGAGTCACATCAAAGGATCCTCCGATGCCAGCGCATGCGATCGACATCACCTGGAAACAAGGGAACGACACGGTGCAAAACACCGTCGTCGTCGCCGGTCTCCAGGAGTTAAATCTTGGCGACACCGAGTCACCGTGGACCGTCCCACATGAGGCAACGGCCGATCGGAAAACCGTGTCGATCGACGTTTCGCAACTGAAGTCGTTGTTCCTCACGAGCACGCGCGACGTGACAGTCAAAACGAACAGCACTGGTTCACCCGACAACACGATCGAACTGAAGGCGGGCAAGCCTGCCATCTGGTGGGAGAACTGCGGCTGGGACTGCCAACTGACCGTTGATGTCACGGACTTCTATGTGGCCAATGCCAGCGGGCAGAGTGCCACAATCCAACTGCGAACGATCCTGGAACCCGCAACCGCGTAAGGGTCACATGCACTACCTGTTGTTCCTCCCCGGCAAGCGGGCCGCGAACCCGCAGAATCTGCACGACGTCGGCTTAGGGGCCTTGCTCCGGCCGGACGACGCGGCGCCGATGTATGCGGATTTACTCGGCGCCGGACCCTGCGGCGAAGCTGGTCAGATGGTGACATGGGCTCCGGCCTCACCCGTCTATCAGCCCGATCGCCAGGTCTGGCGGCGGGCTGCACCGGATCCCGTTCGGAACCTGCCGGGCGGTCGGTACTGGGTCGGCTGGTGGGCAGGCGATCCTCCGACGCCTGAAGAACTCGCGCGGCCCAAGGTCATCTTTGGTCGGGCCAGATTGCGTTACAACGGGTTCGACTGGCAGGTTCCTTCCCTCCTCAACCTTCCCTGTCGGCTCTCGCTGTGCGAGCAGACAGGCAGTTTGCTGCGGACGCCGAAGCCGGAATACGACGACTGGCGGCGCGAGGTGGACTTCGCGCTCGACCTGGTTCGCATCGCACTGGAGGGTGATCTGGCGAACGTCAGCCTCGAACACCAGTTCGCCCAGGCCGTGCGGTTGCTGCAACTCAACTATCGCATGGTCCCGGAGCTGGCCGTCGAGCTCGGACCGCTGGTCGATGAAGAGTCGATCTTCCAAACGCTGGTGGCCGCCTGCGATTCCGAATTGTTGAGCACGATCTCAAAAAAACGGGAACCGGCGGCATCCACGAACTCCGTTTCGCCCGCTGGCGACACGGCCTGATGCCGCCGGATTACGTTCCCACGCTGTTCGATCTGCTGATGCTCCGCGCCTTGACGTTTTGAGACCTCCGCCATGGCCGAACAAAAGGTCGAAGTGATCCTCGACGGACGCGACGCGGGAGCGGTCCGCGCGTGGCTGGCGGCGCGAGACTCGGTCGAGGCGTACGAAAAGTCCCTCGCGGAAATCTCCACGACGGAGAAGAAGAACACCCAGGGGGCCGCCGAATACGAGCGCATGGCATCCCGAGTCTTCGAGTCCACGCGGACGCCGCTGGAGCGGTACAACAAGGAACTGGACAAGCTCGGGGATCTGTTTCAGTCGGGACTGATCGACGCCCAAACCTACAACCGGGCCGTCGCCGAACAGAAGCGGGTGTTCGAAGCAACGGACGACAGTATCCGGTCGGTCCGGGAGGAACAGGAACGACTCCGCCTGGAACAGGAGCGTCTCCAGCAGACGGCCCGTCGCGTCGTCGAATCGGTGCTCACTCCGCAGCAGCGATACAACCGCACGGTCCGCGAACTCGATGGCCTGCTGCAAAAGAACGCCATCACCCAGGAGACCTACAACCGGGCCGTCGCCAAGGCGAAGAAAGAACACGACTCGTTCGCGTCCGGCGGCACGAAGGGACTGGCCGAACTGGGAGCACAGTTGTCGGCACTGGCGGGCGGGTATGCGATCGTCACGGGCGGCGCAAACTTGTGGCTGAGCGCCAACCAGAAAGCTCTCGAACAGGCCGAAGAGGTCGCTAACAAATACGACACGCTCTTCCGGAAGTTCCAGGTCCAGGCCGGGTTGACAGATCTGCAAGGTAAGGATGCCCAGAAAAACATTCTGGACGTGGCCGAACGCCGGGGCGTGGACGAAGACTTCGCCCAGAAAGTCGCAACGCAATTGGTCTCGTCCGGATTCAGCAGCAAAGAGGGTCAGGGTGAGGCGCTCGACGTCGCGCTCCAGACGTTCGCGGCGGGAAACCTGCTGGATCAAGATCCGACGCAATTGACGCAGGCTCTCGGGCAGTTCCTCGCGGCGCAGGGACTGGATAAGAACGCCGCCAACCTCCGGCGGGTGGGAGTTGGAACGCAGCGTCTCTTCAAGGGGACGGATTTGCAGATCTCCGACCTCACGCAATTGGCAGGCAAGAGCCAGTCGTTCGCGGGAAAGATCACGCCCGAAGAAGTGCTCGGCACGTTCGATGTACTGAGAGAAAAAACCGGAGCGGACAATGCGTCCACGGCACTGAAAATCTTCGGCGATCGTCTCATGGGGGCCAAGGGTGACAGCCAACGCGAAGACGTCCTCAAACGCCTGAATCTCAAGCCGGAGGACGTCGATTTTCTGGGCGAAAACATGGAGTCCGTGCTCGGTCGACTGTCCAGCGGTCTGGATTCTGTCAAGCCGGAAGAACGTCAGGGATTGATCCAGAAACTCTTTGGGACCGAAGCGGCGTCGCCGATCACTGGGTTGTTGCGAGACCGAGACAAACTTCCAGGGGCGATTGCCACCATCAGCGATCAGTCCGGTTTCGCGGAGGATGTCCAGACCGCGACGTCGGGTCGCGCCGCCGGCCGCCGCCGTCTCGAACTTCAGCAGCGCCGCCGACAGGCCGAAGAGGACCAAATGGGCGACCTGCGAAAGCTGGCGCTCGACAACACTCTGCGAGACAATGGCGCGTTGCCGATCGAGCGGGATATCCGGGCCGGAATCTTCGACAAAGTGTCCTATGCCACCGGCAGCCGCGATCTCGGTCAGCGGGCGGCGACAACTTCGAAGTCCAGCGCCGTCACTGGGGCTCTCGGTTTGACAAGTGTCAGCGGGGCCATATCCTTCGCGGCCCAGGCAGCAACCGGTGGGTTTGGCGGTGGCGACAATGCGGCCGTCAATGAACGTCTGGCCGCCGCCCTCCAGGAAAACACGGCCGCTCTGAAGGAGAACTCGAAGGCCACCGATCAGAACACTGGCGGCGAGCGCGTGCCGTCCATGCCGAATGTCACTCCGCCCCCTCCCGTTCCGGCCGCGCGACTGGGAGGTAACTGATGGCCATCACGCACGCCGGACTGAGCATTCCTGGCACGCACGAAGAGCCACAGTTCGGGGCGTGGGATCGTCCCGTCCAGCGGACGCACGTCTTCGGGCTGGACGGCGCGACCGAATTGAGCGGCGGCCGTCACTCGCGGCCGTTCAGCATCGGGATCTGGGTTCATAGCAACTATTCGTTCTCCAACCTGCTCGGCAAGCTCGGAGAGATCGAACAACACGCCGGGGAAATCGGCACGCTGGTGACGACGGCCGCCGTCACTCGAAACATCGCCAACGTCCTGTTTGACCGGCTTGAGATCGTCTCGGGCCGGGGAGCGATTCCCAGTCCGGCCCTCGGCTGGTTCGCGGATTGCCGTCTCCATTTTGTTCAGATGTCGCCGGAATAGATCATGTGGTTTCTGGGAGGCATGACAATCGTTGCTGCTGGCTGGCTGGGGCCACGCGCCGTGTATCTGGACTTCGTGTCCCGGTACACGGCCGAATGGCTCTGGCAGCTCTACGCGAATCGTCGGTTGATCGGCACGACGCTCCGACCTGGCGAGCGACGCATCGTCGGGCAACTCATCCCGAGCGACAGTCCCGCTCCCCTCACGCTCGTCCGTGTTCCCGTTGCCGAGCGGCTGGTCGACCATGGCGCGGACCTGCCTGTGCGGCCCTGGAATCAATACCGGCTGGAGTGGGGAGCCGAGAGCTATCCTCTCGACACCAGCCATTTCGATCTGACGGGATCGCTTGTCGTCGACGGCCCGGTCAACGATGCGAACGTGATCGCCCGCATCCCGTTTCGCGGCGATGCGGAATACGGGTTCGATCTGCCGCCCCTGGCCCAGGCGGGAGACTGGTCGTTCCGGATCACGCCCCGCGACAACGCCAAGCCGCTGGGAAACGCCGGGACGCCATCGGACGTGACGATCACCGCCCGCATCCCGCCTCGCGACGTCGTCGCCAGTTCCGGGCAACGGTTCGCGCTGGCCGCTGCGAGTGGAACCCTGACCGCCGACTTCGTTTATGGATGACTCGCGATGATCCTGCTCGACAAACGCCTCGATCCGTTTCCCGTCCCCGACACGACGGCCCTGATCCACGATCCGGCCGATGCGACCAAGCGGCTGCGCATCGACTGCGGCGCGGTGGCCACGATGACCACGCGCGTGTTGACGATGCCCGATCAGGACGTCGATCTGACGCCCGACAGCGGGACATTCCCGGCGGCCACGCATGCGAGTCGGCATCAACACGGCGGAGCGGATGAGATTGCCACGGCGACAGCCGGAGCGAACGCGATCCCCAAGGCCGGCGCCGGTGGCACGCTGGCCACGGCCTGGCTTCCGGGTGCGTTGCCGAGCCTGTCGGCGTTCAACTCCAACGGATTTCTCGTACAGACCGGTGCGAATACCTTCGTCGCGAGAACATTAACTGGCGGAACAGGTGTCACTGTGACCGAAGGAGCGGGCGGTGCTTCGAATCCGTCCATCGCCATCGGGCAGAGCGTCGCGACGTCGGCAACGCCGCAGTTTGAGCGGATCGGCATCGGAGCGGCCGCGCTGACCCAGCGGGCCTTCACGACGGCAGGGACGCTCACCGGGGCCACCGCGCACGCCGCTTATACGTGGACCGGGACTTTCGACAGTTCAGCGACCGCCAGCGGCGAATCGTTCTTTTCGTTCCCGTTCGTGGCGAACTCGTCGTTCAACATGACCAACCTGTATCACTTCCGCGCGATCAACATGTCGAAGGGGGCTTCGGCCACCGTCACGAACCAGACGGGGCTGTTCGTGGCCGACCTGACATCGGCGACGAACAACTTCGGCGCTCAAATCCAGCTCTCGGCCGGGTCGAACAAGTGGAACCTCTATGCGTCCGGCACCGCCAACAACCTGATGAACGGCGCGCTGATCTTCGGTCAGATGGCGAGCGAGCCGACGCCCGGCAGCAACCAGGCGGGGATCTATGCCTATGACAATGCAGGCACGGCCGAAGTGAAGGTTGTCGACGAAGCGGCGAACCGCACGCAGATCAGCTATCACCCCGGCGAGATCATGCTGGCCCACGCGGCATTGATGAACTCGGTGGGACTGACGCCGGTCCGAGTCCCCTGGGGGATGGATTCAACGAACGACATCCTCGGGATCCGCACCACTGCCGACGTCGCCGCCGCGATCCGTTGCGTGGAATGGCTGATGTCGCAAGCGGGCAAGCCGATCACGCTCATCACCGAGACCGACATCCCGCGCGGCCCGAGCTGGTCCGACCGGCAGCTCACTGCCGCCGGAGACCACCAGACTCTCGTCGAAGACTTCGACGGGCAGGTCGATGCCTGGCGGGAAGCCGTCGCGATTGAGGATGCCAAGCCCTTCTGGGCTCGCGAGTATGTTCCATTCGAGGGGCGGCACCCTGGAACCTTTACCCAGAAACCAGAGCCCGCGTGGCTCGCAGCAGCAAGGAGTATCTGATGGCTTGGATCCTTTCTCAAAAATTGTCCGCCGAGCACGGCGTGGCGCCGGGCGTGATTCAGGCACTGAAAGAATCGCCTGGCGGACTGCCGGACGTTCAGCAGTACATAAAGGTTGGTGCGATCCTGTTTCCGGCTCCCCGTCATATCAGCATTGTGTGGCACATTTATCCGAGCAAGGCGGCATACCTTGCGCATGTGGCCAACCCCAAACAGGAAACTGCACCACTGGCTCTGCCGTGGGAAATCCTCCCGGAGCCCCACGTCATTCGGCGCGAGCAGCGCGATCCGAAGACTGGCGAGATTCTGCACCCGGCCCTCGTGTTGCCGTCATTCGATCAATTGATGGCGAACAGTGGCGACGTCTGGAATCTCGGCCGTCAGCGATTGTACGAGATCTCGGCCGACTGGCCCGAGTTCGACGGCGCGCGTCTGGACGAATGACGGTCGCGTGCTCTGACCATTAAATCTAAGCCTTCAACCATCGACCGCCCCGAGGGCACCCCATGCCGACGGAATCCATCCTGCATCAGGACGCCCCTGGCCTGACGGTCTACTTCGCGTTGACCAACACGGCCGGGGAGTTCTTCGACTTCGACGACGACACCTGGAAAGTGCTCGCATCCGTCACCACGGTCGCCCTCGCTGCGACTGAGCGGCCGATCAGCGCGGACCGGTCGTTGTACGTCGCGACGCTCGATCTGGACGCCATTGCCCCCGGCCTGGCTCCGGTCGCCGTCGTGGCGAATGCCTACCGGCAATCTGGAGGATCAGCGGATCCCGAAGTCGACGACATTTTGTCGCAGCCCGAACCGCTCACCGTACGGCTGGGACAAGTGGGTCTCGTCGACGCGGATTTCGAGGTTCACAACGGCCTGTGGGACAACAGCACGTCGGGCACGGAACTGGCCTTGATCGTCTGCCTCAAATGCCGGGGTGAGATCGTTCCGCTGCACACGATCGACGACGGGGCCGAATGCACGGTCGATATCACGCTGCACGGGAACGATCCCCAGGTGTCGCTCGACGCCGAGGACATGGGGGCCGTCAATGCGGCTCATCGGTTCGAACCGACTTACGAAAACCCCAATTTCACGGCCGACCGGATTTACGTCTGCAAAACCACGATCACCGCCGACGGCGTGTCATTCGTTCGCGAAAAGACGTTCGGAGTGGCTCCCTGATGCGCATCCTGCAGGATGACGTTCCGATGCTGCTGTCCCATCGTCCCTATCAGGGAGCGACCGGGGCAGCGCTCTACGTGGCGGCGGTCGACCCGGAGAATGATCCCGGACCGGCAGCGCTCGAGTATCGCCGCAATCGCATCCTGAACGGGGCGGACACGCTCCTGGTGCGGAACGTGGTCTATCCCCTCGGAGCGGCATCCGTCCCGAAGTCTCCCGCCCTGGCGTTCGTCAAACAGCCCACCGATCAACTGGCGCTCGAGATGCCGGAAGAGTGGGCCGGAAAGCTGCTGCACGTCAACATCCGCACCCATGCCGCCGATTTCGAGAACGAAACGATCAGCGGTTCCCAGCGGCTGCTGATCGACGGCGATGGCATCGCCACGGAACTCGCCATCTTGGGAACGGCTCGACTGCTGGCGGCCGAAAAACGGGACGGCGGCGGTGTCCGCATTCGCTGGGTCTGGACACGCGCTCGAGATGGCACGCAGCCCGAACAGTTCGTGGTCGTGCTAGTCTCCGGGCCGACAACCCCCGATCCGGTCATCGTCCTCGCATCGTCGGTGCGCAATTACGAGGCGATCGTTTCCGGCCTGCAGAACGCCGGAAGCTACGTGTTCCGAATCGACGCCGAGAACGGATCGACCACCGCCACGGTGATTGCGTCGATCCCGTTCACCGCCGACGCCTCCGGACCTCCCGCCGTCTCCGCGCTCGTGGCAACGCCCAGGTAGCTCGCCAATGCCCTCGTCTCCCGCTCCCCCGTATTCGGACTTCTCGCGGCCAGCCGCCCGCCTGGTGGTGCTTTTGGGGCCGTCCGACGGGTCGCCGCCGTCGATCGACAATGAAGTCGACTACCTGATCGTGGAAGGGATCAGCAAATCCCACAGCGGCGGCCGCCTGGATGCGATCATGCTCAAATACGACCTGGTGAAGGCCGATGCCAGGCTCATCGATACGACGGTCCCAATCGGCTACAACCGCCAGGTCGAAATCCGGCGGCTGGATGCAGATGGCGAGCCCACGGAAGTCCTCGCCTGGGGGTTCCTGGATGCTCAAGGCCAGGCGATCGGTTCGGGCGAGACCGTCACGGCCGAAGCGATCCTGTCCGAGTCAGCTTTCGGTCAGCCAATCACCGCGCTCCGGGTCTGGGACCAGTCAGCCAGCGAAGTCGTCGACGTCCATTGGCCGCTCGTCTTCAATCCCACGATCGACGATCTGGTCGAAGGAAATCGCTCCGACAAGACCGATGACGAACGGGGAGATTGCCACCTGTTTGTGGATCCGGAATCGCTTCGGACCGATGCCGCAAAAACGTGGCAGGAACAGCAGGCGAGCGAATGGATGGTCTCCGAGGCCGTCCATTGGCTCTGCTGGAACGCCAACCCCGATGAAGAGCACATCGACAATCCCACGCTCGACGATCTCCAGCAGGTCTTTGCCGGCGACAGCTCGCGATTGAAGAACTTCGCGGTGCCCTACGGCTTGTCCCTCCCAGCCGCTCTGGATGCGCTGCTGCAGCCGTTTGGCTGGAGCTGGTACGTCGAGCACAAATTGGAGGGGAGTGATCGCAAGTCGAGCCTACGGTTCTTCCGTCTCGGCGAAGGCCCCCTGGTGAACCTCTATCTGCAGCGCCCCGGGGAAACGATCAGCCTGCGGAAGACGAACGTCGACAATCTGCGGGTGCAGTACGACCTGGGGCGGCTCCGCAATCACATCGTCGGACGGGGCGGCTTGATCCGCCGCGAAGTGACCGTGCCGCTCATTCCCGCGTGGCCATCAGCCGACGACGCCACTTTCGCGGAGGATCTGCACCGACTGGAAATCGGCCAGGCAGATGCGGAAACCCACCGCAATGTCGGCCGAAAATTCGCCCTGAACGAAGCAGGGGATTACATCGGCCTGCGGACCGGAATCACGGCGCCCTTTGATCTCGCGGCTAAAGCGGGGGTCGACACACTGGTTCGGCGCCGGCGTCGGTTTCAGCCGTGTCTCTCCCGTGCCAACGCCGACGAGGATCCCGAATCGGCCGGTTATCTGGTCGAGTGGTGGGATGAAGAGGCGGAAGACGCAACTTCCTACCTGGTTGATGACGATCCGGGCTGGACCAAGAGCCGTTGGCGGTATTCGGTCCTCGAAAAGGAATGCGGCATCTATTTCGAGGGAGCCACGCCGCCCGGCGAACTCTGGCTCCTCCTGCAGGAAGACAAGCTGCATCTGCGGATCACGGCGGCCATCGACACTGACTTGGCACTGGAACGTGAGGCGGTTCGACGATCGGCCAGCCCCAGCGGCCGCGATCAAACGCTATTCCTCGATCTCTCCCGGAAGTTCTTCGATCGCCAGTTGGCCGACAGCTCGGTCTTGAGCGGCGACGACGGACGCGGCGAACCTGACGAACGCGACGATGCCACCCAACTGACCGAGTTCCTCGAACAGCTCAGGGACGAGAACGACGCGGCGACGGTCAGCGTCTCGGTGCAACTCGACGGGGTCGATCACAGCGAATATCAGATCGGCCAGCTGATCGAATCCGTGGTCGGCCGGAATCTCACCTTCAACGCCAATAACCCGGACAACGGCAATCCGCGGCGAATGCAGATTGTCGGCTTCAACTGGCGGTTCGCGGGCGGTCAGAAAACCGAACTGATGCTGGAAGACTTCCGCCTCGAACGCGGAGCGTTGATCCAGCAGTGGGGACTGTGATGCGCCAGGAACGAACAAAACTTGCGGACGAAGCGGCACTCGGATGGTATCGAGCCACGCTCGACGAGGATCTAGAACCCGATGGCGATCCCGTGACCGCGACGCTCAGCGTTCGCAATGCGGCCGATGACGAATGGATTCCCGTGCCGGGGAGAAAGTTCCACGGCCTGCGAACCCTCTTCCCGACGGACACCACTCTGCTGGAAGGGGACGCGGTTGTCGTCTCCGAGTACTTCGGAAAGTGGTACATCGTTCTCGCTCAATGCTGAAGGATCGGATATGTGCAAGGGTTCGAAGTGGGCACCCGGTTGCGGCGATTGCCAGGTCAATTTGATGCGACTGGATCCCGCCGACGGCCGGAAAATCTGGCAGCGCTACATCATCGGTCGGGATCAAGTCACAAAGACAGTCGGTACGTCTCTCCGGGCTTTCCCGGAATCTGACGACGTTGTCTTCGGGTACATATACCCGCCAGGCGACCTCTTTATCTCGGCGAGAGTGATTGAACGAATCCGCCATGATGGCACGCGACTATGGCAAGGCGCGCGGCCCAACGCGGGTGGGCTACTGAACCATCCGTACTGCGTCGACGCCGATGAGAATATCGTCTATCGCAACACAGCCGGGTTTCACAAAGTGGATGGGAGCGGAGTGCCCATTTGGGATTCGGCGCCCGACCTGAACGTGTTCGATAACTATCTTGGGACCACGCTTCAGGCGTCCGGGACAGAAATCATATTTGGAGGCGGTCACAAGGTCGGAAACACAGCGGGGACGGGATGGGGGAAATTGAGTGCTACAGGAGGAATCGCCTTCCAGAATCCCGGCAGCCAAGCGATCGAAAACACCTACCTGCTGTCTGGTTACCCAGACGCCCTCTTGTCGAACGGCGACTGGCTGACGATCAGAGACAGTTCATTCATTCTGATGCAGTTGAGCGGCTCGGATGGTGAGCCGGTCAACTATCTCCGCGCCGGCGAAGTGAGTGCCAATCGAAAGGGAGTCGCCGCGAAAAACGGCCGCATCTATTTGCTGACAATGCCCGCCAGCAATGTTGTAAACGTCTCCTGCTACGACGAGGGAAATTTCTCCTCACCACTGTGGAATGCGGGTGTCTGGACAGGGAATCGAGTCGGAAACGCGATTGCAGTCGGATCTGACGGCGTCTATGTGGTCGGAAAAGGCACGTTCGACGGCGAGGATGTCCACGTGGCCAAGCTCAGCCTGGTGGACGGTTCGCTGATCTGGACGACTTGGATGGGCGACGCGCCATTCGGCGAGATTTTGGGCCAGTGCTACGACGTCTGCGTCTCCCCGTCCGGCTTCGTCTACGTCGCCGGTGACCGGATGCGTCGTCGCCAAAATTAACCCTCAAACTCTGGCCTATCCCTCGGCGTGTTACATCTCGGCAACCTGCAAATCCAGATGCTGGACTTGGCCGCTGAACGTCGCCTCGTCGGCCGCGATGTCAATTCGGCGGAACTTCATCCGATCGGGGAAGACTCCAAAGGGATGCGGGGCGAAAGATGTCGTCGCGAGCCATTTCGGCTACGCTCCTGGAACCCACTTTCCAGGAGCACAAAATGCGAACACTCCACGCGTCGGCGATCCTCTGCCTGGCACTCGCCCTCGGCTGCGGGAAACCACCCGCGCCGCCGATCGCAGTCGAAAAGCTCTGGCCAACAACCAGCGCCGTGGTCATTCCCCCGGAAATCACGGTGACCGAAATCCGCTTCAAGAGCGGGGGCGAACTGGGATTTCAACACCGTGGGTTCTACGGCGAATGGAACGGCCCTCTGGACCATGTGCGAATCCAATCGACACTGAAGGATCTGTACGATGCCTACGCGCGCGAGATTGAAGAAGTCGATCCGACCGCAAGCGTGAAGCGGATCGCGATGACACTCCGGGTTCGGCACGTCTGGCAACCGATTGCCCATCTGATCACAAGCCCGGATGACACCATCGAACCGTGGCCGCCGGAGACTTTCGAGTACGTCGAGTTCGACGAAGCCACCCGTCCGACGGCCGCCGATCTGAAGATGCTCGAAGACTACGGCAAAGTCGAGACGCGCGAGTCCGACGGTGAAACCGGAGCCATAGCTCGATGGCTCCAGGAGACCGGCTTCACGCTCGAACAGCTCGAACGCGCCTGGACTCATCGCAACGTCTGGATTGAAGGAAAGGTCGCCACTAAAGACCTGATCGACAAACGAATGAAAGAGCAGGGAACAATCTTCAAACTACCGGGAACGGAATGACCGACTACAGTTATCAACAAGATGCGCGCGCCGCTGATTTCACACTTGACGGCGGTGTGTTCATCTGTGCATCATGCCGCCATCAGGAACGTGTCATCAGGGAAGACACCCCATCCAGCGGGCGCTGGCGGTGAAGGCTGCGACCAAACGCGGCCAGAGCGTGGATGAGCCATGCTCGATAACAACAATCAGCCGATTCACTCCGAGCAAATCCCCTTGGGTTGTGCCTTCTGGAGTGGCTGGTCCTTCATCGCGTTCAGTCGCGATCACGCTGGCTGCATGCCGCGTTCTTCTTAATCGATGACCTCTTGCCAAGCCCTTGATTTCGGCTGGCGGAGTTGACACGATTCGCAAGTCGCCATCCGCAAGGATGCGACCGTGGGGCCTGGGTGGGTCGCGCCGGCAAGCGCTTGCCACCCCCATGAGCGCCCCCGCTACTACACGGACGCAACTGCATGGTGACCCCACGGCGCTACGCCGTTGAGAGGCCGCGCGCATTCTGTCGCGCGTGTGCAATTGCGTCTCGTCTCCCTCGTCCGCCGCCAATCAGGCTGGCACTCATTACGAGGGCAGGAAAGGAAAAACCCACGCGAGGTGCGAACTCGCGTGGGCCGTGACTTCCTGCAATTGAAATCCCCCTCTCGGCTCTCACACCAGGAAGGGCTTTCTCATGACAGAAAGCACTGTAGGCGGCGCTGCGCGCGGTGTCAACGAGGAACCGGGCGCCAGCGCAGGCGAAATCCCGCTCGAAGGCCGATTCTCGGCAGAGCGGTGGGCAAAGTGTTTCGGCAAGAGTCCACGAACGATTCGCGAATGGGTGGCGACCTATCAGATTCGGCACAAGAAATTCGGAGACACGATGTACATCGACGCCGCCGACATGTGGTCGGCGGTCCCTTACCACGAAGACGGGGAGTCCTGACGAATGGCGTTCACGAAGAAAAAGCGATCTCGGAAACGGGCCAACGGCGAAGGAACGATCTTCAAGATGGCCAACGGCCGCTGGAAAGGAGTGATCTCCGTCGGCTCGACCTCCGGCGGCAAACGTCGACGCATTTCCAGGACGGGAAAGAGCCAGGCGGACGTCGTCACCGAATTGGCCAAACTCCGCAACCAGATCGAAGCGGGCAGCTACGTTGAGCCGTCGAAGGTGACTGTCGGCCAGCTGCTCGATCGCTGGTTCGAGGCGAAGGTCAAACCTCACTCGGCCGAAAGCACGGCGGAACTCTACCGGTCGATGATCGATCGCATTCTGAAGGTTCGGCCGATCGAAAAGAACGGACTGCCGCTGGGCGACTTGCCCGCCCAGAAGTTGCGACTGGCCACGGTGCAGAAGTTCGTCGATTACATGGCCATCACCGAAGAGGACGGTTCGAGCACGGCCGTTCCCAGTCGGACTCGACAGGTGGCACTGCTCGTCCTCAGAAAGGCGATGATCTACTCGGCGAAACTTGGCGAGATCGCCGGTGACCCGACGGCCGGCGTCGACCGGCCCAAGCACGACGCGCGAGACATCTTTCCGTTTGAAATGTCCGAAGCGGAAGCGATTCTGGCCGATGCCAAAAAGACTCGAGACTATGCGCTGGTGGTTCTCGCGCTGACCGGCGGGATGCGAATTGGCGAGCTGCTCGGGCTCCCCTGGGATGCGGTCGACCTGGAGTCCAAGACGATTCGCATCTTCCAGCAGGCCGCCGAGGTGAAAGGCCGGGTGACGATCAAGCGGCCGAAAACTCGCACCAGCATCCGCACGATTCATCTGACGAAGCTGGCGGTCCAGGCGCTCGAGATTCACCGCGGCATTCAAGAGCAGGAAGGGCTCTCGGGATCCGAGCTGGTTTTCCCCGCGCCGGAAGGTGGCGTTATGTCCCGATCGAACTACCGGAAGCGGGTCTGGCTGCCACGATTGAAGAAACTGGGACTGAAGCCGCGTGGAATTCACCACACGCGACACACCTACGCCACCCTGGCCTTGGGAGCGGGTGTCCCGGTGCATGTGGTGTCGAAGGTCATGGGGCACGCGAAGCCCTCGACGACCCACAACACGTATGCCCATCTGCTGAAGGATCAGCAGGGACAAGCGACGTCAGCCATGGGCCGCTTGTTCAAGTAATTCCGGCGTTGTTGCCAGTTGGCTGTCTGGCTCCGACACCGATCGTCGTAAATCGAGTGGAGGGTAGGGGATTTGAACCCCTGACCTCTTGCATGCCATGCAGATTGGGAGCCTAGGCGGCAGAGCACCGCACAAGAACGCACGACGCCGCTACTGGATTTCTGAAATCCGGTACCGGCGTCGTCGCATTTACCGCAGAAGCGAGCAGCCACGGGCGGCCAGTGGTTGTCTGCGTGGTTGTCTGCGGCACGCATCGGGCTCATGTCACCACGCCGGGCGACGGACGATTCGGACGCGCTGAACCCCATCGTAACGCGAGTCCGGAAATTTTCTTGGAAATTTCTGACGGCGGATGAAAGACGACTTGCGGCGGTACGTCGACGACTCACGGCGGACGCCGGATTGTGCGTTGATCTGCGGGAAAAATGTGTCTTCCGAACCTCGGAAACTCGTGTATTGTTCCCCGCGTCGTGACGCAGTGAACCGCACAGCAACGCAGGTTTCGAAATGGCAAGCAAAGCCCCCCAGCAGGAACTGAACGGAGCCGATCAGCGATTCGGCTACAAGTTCGGTTGCGACGGCCTCGCCAGTGTCTCGGAAGCCTGCGAGCTGCTTGGCGCGATCAGTGTCGACACGTTGGAACGTCTCCGAAACGAAGGTCGAATCCGGATCGGCAAGTTTCCTGGTCGCCGGACGCGCGTCGTTTGCCGAAGGTCGATTAGCGAATACACCGCCGGTCTCGAACAGTGACCATACTGGCGGGCCGGTGCCCGGCCAGGCGTCAAAACCCTGGTCTGCGTGGTTCGACTCCACGGCCAGCACTCTGCTGATTCCAGCGACTCCCCCGTGTGAACAACTGCGCTCAACGTGCGCGCTGAGGTCGCGGCCATGGATGACGAAGACGAGTTCGAACTTCTGCTCTGCCAGGGCCAGCGATTCGAGCGCTGCGTGATCGCCGGGGGCCTGGGCGCGTTCGCGACCATCGCGCTGCTGATTCTGTTTGCGAAGTGGTGTCTGACGGCATGGATCAACTGAGGGCGGAGGGAGCCGCATGAGCGTCATCTATCACAACGGTGGCTATCCGATCGAGGTGCCACCGCAGGACGAAAGGGCCATCTGATGGCAGTCCAGCGAAAGCGCAAACCGAGGGCATCCAATCCCACGGTGAAAGCACTCCGCGAACAGATCCGGACGTTCGTGCCGGAACCGATGCCGCCGACGGCGCCGCATTTGGTCGAGCCCGATGACGAGTCGGCCCCATTACCGGCCCAGCGAAAGCCGCCGCCTGGCGGCTGGGGAAATCTCCCCGACCTCGACGGGTACGACCAGATCGCCGAAGAGCACTTCGCGACGGCTGGTGAAGAACCTCAGTGCGACGAATCGCAGTACTGAATCACGCCCGGAATGGGTGCCCATTTCCAGCGACACGACGCAGGGAGACACGTCGTACGCAAGGAGCGGGATGGGCCTGCCGTTCGATTCGGCAGCCGGGCAATTTTGATGTTCCAGCCTCTCTCAGGAGAAACATCTTGACCGAGCCAGCGAAATACGAGTCGTGGGGGATCCTCGAAATCATGGGGCATTCACGCTTTGCCGGGAAGCTCTCATCGGAAGTCATAGGCGGTGTGAACTTCGTTCGTGTCGATGTCCCGGACCTGCCCGACGACGGGTATGGAGGCGGCGAGCTGCCAGCATTCACGAAGTACTTCACGCAGGCGGCGATCTTTTCCATGACGCCGACAACTGAAGAAGTCGCGCGATCCGCGGCCCAACAATTCCGCAGCCGACCGGCCACCGTCTACTCGCCGCCGCGCCTGACAGTCGGCGATCCAGACGACGACGAAGAGTTCTGATCGGCAAGTGTCTGCACCCCTCCCGTTGTCCCTGAAAGGTCTCCGCCAATGTTTCCCTGGAATCGCAAGAAGCCCATCGTTGCCGACGCCCTGAATGCCGCCGCCGGAGCCCTAGCCGCGGACTACATGCGTAGCCCGGAAGCCAAAGCGGTTATCACCAAGGCCGTCAAAGAAACCGTGGATCGACACATTCAGGAGTCGCTTCGGACATACAGCGCATTCGGAAAGCAGGTCGAAGAAGCGGTCGGCAAGGCGCTGCAACTCCACGGAGACATCGATCTCCCGAGCTACAACGACGCCATCCTGAAGATCGTCGCCGCCCAGGTGGAACACGCCACGAAACAATCGATCGAAGCGCAAGTCGCGGAGCGGATGAAAGACCTGCTGACTCCAGCGCCGGCAACGATCCGGTTGTCCGAGCTGGTGAAACAGTACGTCGAAATGCTGCGGGAAAAAGAAAACTCCGGCTGCGTCTGCTACGGAGATCGAAAAGAGATCACGTTCCAAGTCAGCGAGATTTCGTACGGGATGTTCCGTGAAGTGATTCTGGACCCAGAACACAACACGAAGCGACACGACTGCGAGATTCGGTTCGGCGTCAGTCTGGAGAAGAAGCTCGGACCGAACGCAGGCAGCATCTATCACCTGGCTTTCAAGAATCAGGACGTCGAAAAGCAGATGTTCGTGGGGCCGCTCTACGGCTTCGAGCGATCGATCTTCCAGATGAAGGCGGCCGGGACGGCGATCGTCCTGGACCACGACGAAGTCGACATCGAGACCAGCTACTCGCCGGAACACGACTGATCGACGCTGGCTCCTGATCTTCGCGGCGCTGTTCTCGCCGCATTCTTCCCCAAACAACGGAACCACCACATGCCCAAAATCTATCCCGGAATCATGCCGGTCGAAGAGTTTGAAGCTCTTTGCGAGACCGTCAGTCCCAATGATCCCTGTCCCGAGCCGCCTGGTTCGGCATCGCGCGTCGCCACCTATGCGATGCGCTACGAGACCGGTCAGCCGATCTTTCATCCGCTTGATACGGATCTGGAAACCTCCGTCAGATTGGCGGCCCGCAAACAAGCCGCGTTCGACGAGTTCAACCCCGCCACTGATGCCGAGTTGCGTGAAGACGAGCTCGAAGAACCCGATGACGAATCCGATTGGGAGTAAACGCATCGTGCCCCCCTCACAGTCTCTGATCGATCAGTTCAAAGCCGCGCGGCGGGTTTCCGCTCCGCTTGTCGTGGTCAACACCCCGGATCCCGCCGCCACGATCATCGCCCTGTCAATGGCCGCGAACGGCGACGGTCCGAAAGTCGAATGGGACTGTGTGCGGGGTCTCACCGGCCGCAATACCCAGGGCCGCGACTGGATCGCCGCGCAGGGCGAGTTCGACTCCACCGTCAATAACCCGCTGGGCGCTCTCGTCGTGGCCGGCAAGCTGACCGAAAAGGGGCTGATCTTCATCCACCTGGCCCACCGCTGGATTCAGGATCCGGCGATCGTGCAAGCCGTCTGGAACCTGCGCGACGAGTTCAAACAGGATCAACGGACGCTCGTGCTCCTGGCCTGTGCGTTTCCAGTCCCGGCGGAACTCTCCGACGACGTGCTCGTTCTGGAGGAACCGCTGCCCGGTCCGGACGAGCTGGGTGGGATCATCGAGAAGCTGCACGCGGCCGCCTCGCTGACTCTCGCTCCGGAGGATGCCGAACGGTCGATCGAGGCGTTGCGGGGATTGTCGGCCTTCGCGGCCGAGCAGGTGACCGCGATGAGTCTCCGCAAGTCGGGGATTGACGTCCCGGCTCTCTGGGAGCGCAAACGGCAAGCGATCGAGCAGACCCCCGGACTGAAGGTGTTTCGCGACGGGGGGACATTCGACGACATCGGCGGTTGCGAGATCGTCAAGGGGTTCCTGCGTCGCGTCATGCACGGCCAGGCCCGCCCGAATGCCGTCGTGTTCATTGATGAGATCGAAAAGATGCTCGGCGGCGCCAGCGGGGATCTGTCGGGCGTCACGCAGGATCAGTTGGGAGCGATCCTGACTTACATGCAGGATCATCAGTCGACGGGGATGATCTTCATCGGTCCACCCGGCGCCGCGAAATCGGCCATCGCGAAAGCGGCCGGCAACGATGGCGGTGTCCCCACGATTCAGGTCGACCTGGGGGCGGCGAAAGGCTCACTGGTCGGGCAGAGCGAACAGCAGTTGCGGAACGCGCTCAAGGTCATCACGGCCGTGTCGAATGGCCGCGCCTTGTGGATTGCGACCTGCAACAGCATCGCGGACCTCCCGCCGGAACTCCGCCGCCGGTTCACGCTGGGGACGTTCTTCTTTGATCTGCCCAGTGCCACCGATCGGCTGGCGATCTGGGACATCTACGTGAAGAAGTATTCCCTCCCCATGCAGGCCCTGCCCAACGATCACGGCTGGACCGGGGCGGAGATTCGGCAGTGCTGCGACATCGCCTGGCGTCTCGGCTGCACGTTCGTCGAAGCGGCCGAGTTCGTGGTTCCGGTGTCACGGTCCGCTGCCGATGCGATTCAGCGACTGCGGGATCAAGCCTCGGGCCGGTTCCTCTCGGCGAGCGAACCGGGTGTTTACGACGCGAATCGCAAAGCTCCCACCACAACGGAAAAGACCGGTCGAACTGTCGAGATCGAAGACTAGAGAGATCGAGGACTGACATGACCACGGCAACGCTCCCCCAATCCGGGAATCAGGATTTCATCCAGCAATTGCGGCTGGAGACGGCGGCCGTGCGGCTCATGCACGGGAAGTTTGGCGTCCGTCGCGCCTTGTCGAAAGCGCAGGTCAAACAGGCGGCCGAGACCTTCGGCGCGGCGGGCGAGTACTTCTCCGCCAGCAAGAAGCGGATCAACACCCGTCACACGGCCTACAAAGCCTGCACGAAGATCATCAGCCAGGCCCGGTGTTATTGGCGGACGATGACCGTCCCGTTCCCGGTGAAGGGGATCCGGCTTCTCCGCCGGGATCTGCTCGATTCGTTCGATGAAACCCTCTGCCGGTATCGGGACGAACTCCGCGACGCGACGGCCGGGCTGCAGAACGTCTATTCCGATCTGCGGAACGAGGCGCGGCAGCAGCTCGGCGAACTGTTCGATCCCACGGATTACCCGGCCGACATCCGCGATGCGTTCGTGCTGGCGTGGGACTATCCCAGCGTCGAACCGCCCGATCACCTGAAGCAACTGAACCCCAAGCTGTATGAGATCGAGCAGCAGAAGGTGGCCACGCGACTGCAAGAAGCCATTCACCTGGCGGAGGAAGCATTCGCCGCGGAACTCAACCAACTGGTGGCCCACCTGGTCGACCGGTTGAGCGGTGATGACGACGGCCAGCCCAAGAAGTTCCGGGAATCGGCCGTCTCGAATCTGACGGAGTTCGTGGCCCGCTTCCAGGAAATGAAAGTCGGCAACAACGCCGAACTCGACCAGCTCGTCGAACGGGCGTCCCAGGTCGTGGCCGGTCTGGACGTGGCGGACCTCCGGAAGGATGCGTCTCTGCGGCAGTCGATCGCCGAGCAGATGACCAAGGTCAAGGAATCGCTCGACGGTCTGATCGTCGAACGCCCGATCCGCCACCTCGAACTGGAAGACGACGATCCACAGAACGGCGAACCGGAGAACGACCAGTGAGCGAAATCCCTCTCACCCTCGATCAGGTGCTCGACGTGTTGCAGGACGAAAAGCGCTATTGGCTCAACGAGAAAGCCGAGAACGAGCGTCAGGAAATGATGGCCTTCGGCGCCGTCGGTGCCCTGTCGAACGTGATCACCGTGCTGGCGATGGGTCAGCCGTTCCAGTGGCACACGTCGCACCCGCTCTACGCCGTCTACTTCCCGCCGACTCCCGGCGCCCGCGATCCCCAGACCTTGGAGCCCATCACGCTATGAGCCACGTTGCCCTCGTCGATCTCGAAATCACCAACCTGGACGACCTGGCCGCCGCCGCGAAAGCGATCGGAATGGAGTTTGTGCCGGATCAAGAGACCTATCGCTGGTGGGGACGGCACGAAGGGGACTATCCGCTTCCGCCTGGGTTCCAGGAAGACGATCTCGGCAAGTGCGACCACGCATTGCGGATCCCGGAACCGCTGGCCACGGAAGTCGCCGAGAAATTCTTCGGCAAACGTGCCTACGAAATCGGGGTGTGTCGCCGCCGTGACGGGAAACCCGGCTGGACCCTGCTGTGGGACTTCATCGCGAATGGCTACGGCCTGGTGGACGTGGCCGGTGAAAACCTCGGCCGCCTCAAACAGGCGTATGCCATCCAGGCGGCCCGACGCACGGCCATCCAGCAGGGGTTCAGCGTCTCCAACATCATCACCCAACCAGACGGGTCGCAACGGCTCGTCCTCACCAAGCGAGGTTAGCCATGGCGGCACAAGTGACGATCACCGTGAGTCCGGCCGGTGACACGAAGATCGAAGTGTCCGGCGCCCCGGGAACACAGTGCCAGGAACTGACCAAGGCTCTGGAACGGGCAATCGGTTCCACCACTCAGTCGACACCCACGTCCGAAATGTATCGGTCGGCTGGTGCGAACAAGCCGCAGGACCGGGAGCTACCAGCATGACGCAGCCCCACGAATCCCACGTCATCGCGGTCGACCCCACGGGGCAACTGCGGTGCCTCTATGACGATTCGCTCCGGCCGCTCCTGGACCTGGGCGAAAGTCACATAGCGCGAGCCAGCCACATCGAACCGGACGAACACGGCGACTGGTGGGCGGACCTGTCGCCGGTGAACGGTCCACGACTCGGACCATACCGGGCCAGGTCGAACGCGCTCGCCGCCGAAACGACATGGATCGAAGCCAACTATCTGTGATCGCCAACTCCAGTGACCACTAGGCCAGCGAGGAATCATGAAGAAGCGGGCTGTTGATTTGTTCTGCGGAGCGGGCGGCACGTCGATCGGTGCTCATCTGACCGGGGCCGTCGACGTCGTCTGTGCCGTCAATCACTGGGACGTGGCGATCCAGACGCATTCGGCGAATTTCCCTGAGACACAGCACATCAATTCGCGTCTGGAGTTCGTGCGACCGTCCGAGTCGCCACGGATGGACATCCTCTTTGCCTCTCCGGAATGCACGCATCACAGTCGCGCTCGTGGCGGCCGTCCGACGTCCGACCAGCAGCGATCCGGAGCCTGGGAAGTGCTGCCGTGGATTGAGTTTCATCGCCCGTCGTTCTTCGTGATCGAGAACGTCACGGAGTTTCAGCATTGGGGGCCGGTCGGGAGAACTGGTCGACCGCTGAAGAGCCATCGCGGGAAGTTCTTTGACGCCTGGCTGCAAGCTTGTCGCGGCGCTGGCTACCGCGTCGATTTCGCCGAACTCGACGCCGCCGATCACGGGGCCTGCACATCACGACGGAGATTGTTCGTGATCGGTCGCAAGGGAAACCGAGCGGCGCCGTTGCCGGAACCAACTCACTCGGGCGACCTTCGCCCCAGACTGCCGACGATGGAGCGACTGCCGTGGCGTGCCGCCCATGAGGTCATCGACTGGTCAATCCCCTGTCCCTCGATCTTCACCCGCAAGCGGCCATTGTGTGATAAGACCCTCTTGAGGATCGCGGCAGGCCTGCGGAAGTTCGTCGAGCCGTTCGTCGTTCAGTTTCGGCAGAACGTCGGTAGCAGAAGTCTCGAAAGTCCCGTGTCGACGATCACCGCCGGTGGCAACCATCACGGCATCGCCATTCCGTTCATCAAGTCAACTTGCGGCGGCGGAGTCCCCAGGGGCTGCGAGGAACCGACTCCAACCTTCACGACGCGCGGCGGGGTGATTCTCACCGTTCCTTACATAGCCAACGTGAACCACGGCGTCGACGGGCATACCGGCGGCCGCAATGAAAGCCTGACCGATCCGCTGGGGACGATCACCTCGCGGAACGGCCGGGGCATCGTCATCCCGTTCCTGTCGTCCTATTACGGCCAGGATTCCGGGGCGAGTGTCACGGATCCCGTTCCCACGATCGTCACGAAAGATCGGCATGCCCTGATCTGCGCCGAGGTGGGGCTGCACGACGACAGCAATGCGGCCAGGACGGATGCCGACCGGGTCTTGCGGGACACCATGCGGGAACTCGGTGTCTGCGACATCGGCTTCCGGATGTTCACGAACATCGAACTCGCCCTCGCGCAGGGTTTCCCGGCGGAATACCTGTTCTGCGGGATGAAACACGAAATCACCAGGCAGATCGGCAACAGCGTCTCTCCGCACGTTGCCACCGCGATCACCGCCAGCTTGCTCGGAGCCTGAAGGATTCATGCGTCCACACAAGCCGCTTCCTCAGCAAAAGAAACTCGGTCTGAGCTTCACCGCGCGCCGTCAGGCGATGCGGGAGGTGCAGGTCGGGCATCCGATCGCCAAGGCGCTTCTGTGGCTCGTGGAATGCCATGTCGGGGACAACCCGGATGGCTGGAAGCTCCGAACCGAGGATCTGGCGCAAGAAGCGAATTGCGGCGTCACGACGGCGGAGAAGTGGCTCGACGTCCTGGAAGAGCTGGGGTTCATCCGTCGCGCGAAGATCACCCGCCGGTTTCAGACCTATTGGATGTGCTGGGCTCGTGTCTTCGGGGCGATCGAAGAGGCCGACCAGGACGACACGGAGGAGGTGTGCGACGACGAAGCTGGTGATGAGACCAGCGAAGAGAGCGAGCCGGAAATTCCACAATGTGGAACTGAATTCCACGACGTGGAATCTGATTCCACATTGTGGAAAGAAACTCCACCACGTGGAGAAAAATTCCACAATGTGGAATGCAATAAGGAAGAGCGCCCCTCTAGCGCCCATCTAAGCGCCCCTCCTCGTCCCCTTAGCGCCCAGCAGCAGGCCAGCCAGCAGCCAGCAGCCACGAAAACCGGCGACGACGAGGACCGGGAATCCATTCTGCGAGAACTGAAAGACTGCGGGATCGACCTGTTCGTCCAGTGCCTGGAACTGGCTGAATCGCGGGGTGTGACGCTCCCGCAGGCGGCTGGCGTCGTCGAATGGTTTCGGCGTCATCCCGGCCGCTGGCCTCCGGGAGTGCTCTTCGAACGGCTCACCAAGCCCGAGGCACGCTTCCTGGAAGCGTCGGACGGCTGGTTCGGGGAAGCGGCCGCCTGGAAGGCCCAGGCAGCCCAGAGAGCGGCCAGAAGCGTTCAGGACGGGAATTCACACGACACCCAGACACCCGGCCCGGAGCGGGTCCCAGGAGAGCCCAGCATGCCAGCGATCGAGCGAGACGAGAACGTGTACCGCCGGGAGGCCCGGTATGGACCGAAGCTGGACGCGATGACGCCGGCCGAAGTCGACGCGCTCCTGGCGGACAAACCCACCCTGTTGCGACAAGTGAAACGCAACGGGCTCAAGTCCCCGCTGTTCCGGCCCACTGTGCTGGAAATCCTCGAAACGAAACTGACGGCTGCGCCACGGCAGCTGTCGCTCCTGGATGAAAACTCATGACGAACGCTGGACGCCCGATCGAAACCGTCAATCACCCCGCCCACTACAACACCGGATCGATCGAGGTTATCGCCGCGATCGAAGACTGGAAGCTCGGATTTCATGCCGGAAACGTCGTGAAGTACGTCGTCCGAGCCCCGCACAAGAACGGGCTCGAAGACCTCAAAAAAGCCCGCTGGTATCTGGATCGACTGATTGCCAACGCCGAACGAGAAAAGGAAGACCATGACCGGATTCAACGTCGACGTGATCGCGGACAGCATAGCTCCCTGTGGCAAACGCCTCACGACGATCACCGCGACTTACCCGCGATTCATCCACTCGGAAGTGATGACGCACCGGGATCGGGCGCGGAATGCAGCCAGCAGCCGGGCGATCCCGTGGCCCAGGATGATGGCCGCGATTCAGGAATCCCCAGTGATCCCGATTCGCTGGGGGTCGGAACAACGGGGGATGCAGACGGGGGGCGAGATCGAGCAGAAGGAGGAAGCCTCCGCGATCTGGCTGGAAGCCCGTGACAACATGCTCTACGCGGCTCAGCAACTCGCCGATCTCGGCGTTCACAAGTCGATCGTCAATCGCCTGACCGAGCCGTTCATGTGGATCACGGTCGTGATGACCGCGACGGAGTGGGCGAACTTCTTCAGGCTTCGGTGCCACGAGCACGCGGAGATCCATTTCCAGCGAATCGCCGGGATGATCCGCGACGCGCTCGCGGCGAGTAATCCGGTCTCTGTTCCTGCTGGGGGCATTCACGCGCCGTTCGTGCAGCCCGACGAACTCGACGTCCTGGACAGCGAAACGATCGCCAAGGTGTCGACGGCCCGCTGTGCCCGCGTCAGCTACTTGACCCACGACGGCGAGCGGAACGTCATCAAAGACCTCGAACTGTTCGGCCGCCTGTGCGAAGGGAGCGGCTTCGGCCACTGGTCGCCACATGAACACGTCGCGTTCGCGGCTCAACATCTGATGCGATCCGGCCCGTTCGTCGGCTGGCAGCAATACCGCAAGACATTCCCGAATGAATGTGCGATCGAGCCGGAGGTACTCCCGGCCACGTTGCCGGAATCGTCGAAGGTGGGGGCATGAATCGCAACTACGGGCGCAGCAAAGCCTACATCCAGCGGCAGAGCACCAAGCGGTGGGCCTGGGGCTGGAACAAGCGGCATCCGATCGGCACGGAAGTCCGGTATTGGGAGTTCGTGCCGTTCGGACCGACGCTCGACACGATCGTCACATCACCGGCTTACATCGCTCCCAGCGGCGATGTTGTCGTCGGCGTGAAAGGTGTCGAGAAGTTCATTTCCGTCACAAGACTCCGCAAGCGATCGGACCTGGCTCCCGAACAGCCGTCATGGGAACTCGGCCGCCGCATCGACGTGACCGGCAGAGTCATCGAGCCAACCAGCGAGGAGCAAGACTCGTGTCCGAAACTGTGATGAAAGTGGGATCGGTGGCCCCATGGTTTGGCGGAAAGCGAACCTTGGCTCCGACGATTGTGCGGGAGATCGGTCCGTGCAGTTCTTTCTGGGAATTGTGCTGTGGGAGTCTCGCCGTCCTGTTCTCAAAACCTCCGTCAGCCTCCGAAGCCGTCGTGGATCTGCATGGGGACGTGACGAATCTCGCTCGCGTGCTGGCGTCCGACCAGTGGACGGACCTGGCTGAACGGGTCGAACGGACGATCTTCAGTGACGCTCTGTTCGAGGAAGCGAAGGAGCGGCTGGACCAGGCGCCGGGCGATGAAGTCGACCGGGCTTATGACTACCTGGTCGTTTCGTGGATGGGACTGAACGGCGTCGCGGGAACAGACCAGCACAACCTCAACTTCTGCGTGCGATACACCAGCAATGGCGGCGATCCAGGACGGCGCTGGCGAAGTGTCGGCGACAGCCTGCCCGCATGGCACGATCGGCTGAAGGGGGTGAAGGTCTTGCGGCGCGACATCTTCAGCGTCGCCGAGCGAATCGAGGACAAGCCCGGCACGGTGATCTACTGCGATCCCCCTTACATCGCCAAGGGGAGTCGCTATCTCCACGAATTCACGGCCGCCGATCACGAGCGTTTGGCCGCTCTCCTGTCGCGATTCGAGAGGACGCGCGTCGTCGTCAGCTATTACGACCATCCCACCTTGGACGTGCTCTATGACGGTTGGACCAAGGTCTCCCTGTCGGCCAGCAAGAAGATGGTCAACAGCATCCGCCGCGCATCTGGCGACCAGGTCGCCGCCCCCGAAATTCTGCTCATCAACGGTCCAAGTTACACGAGGAATTAACGATGGAAATGCGTATCGCCCCGCTCGTCAGTTGGCCGGGCGTTCCCACGAAAGATCGCCAGAAGTCGCGGTTCGATTCGACGTACAGTCAGACGTTGAATCTGCTGGAGCGAGAACTGGGGATGCTCGGCGCCCGCGAGGTGGTCATCCAGGTCGATTGCGACGTCAGTCAGGTCCGCCTGGACGGACGGCTGAGGGCGGACGCGCGACTTCGCGGCCCCGGCGTCGTGCTGTCATTCGAGCTCGACAAACAGCCGGTTTCGTTTCCGTGCGATCGCTATCCCGACTGGCACGACAACCTGCGGGCGATCGCTCTCTCCCTGGAGGCGCTGCGGGCCGTCGATCGGTATGGGGTCACCCGCCAGGCGGAACAGTACCGGGGCTGGATGGCCCTCCCGGCTCCCAGCCAGTCGCGTGACGCGGCAATGGCGAAGGTCTACGAGCTGGCCGGTGTCCCTCGATCGTTCACCTTCGAAACGGCCCGGAAGAACGCACTGGCCAAGTGCCACCCCGACCGCAATGGCGGTGCCACGAAATTGTGGGACGAGATTCAGGCGGCCCTCAAAGTCCTAGAGGAATAAGGATTCGCGACCATGCATCCGACCAAGATCGAATGGACCGACTTTGCCTGGAACCCGATCCGTGCCAGGAACCGGGAGACCGGAGAAGTTGGCCACTACTGCCAGAAGATCAGCCCGGCCTGCACTCACTGCTATGCCGCGGCGTTCAACGTGCAGCAGCGCCACCGGCGAAAGGACGGTCAGCCGGGGAAATCCGGAACCGGGCTCGACTTCGTTCCGGCCAGCCTGCCGCGCCTTGAGCTGTTCGTGGACCGGGAGGAACTCCTGTCTCCGCTCCGCCGCAAGAAGCCGACCCGCATTTTCGTCTGCGACATGACGGACCTGTTTCTGTCAGAACACAGCGTTGCGTGGCTCGACATGGTATTGGCGGTGATGGCCCTGTGCCCCCAGCACACGTTTCAGGTGTTGACCAAGCGTCCGCGCCGGATGAGTGAATACATGGCCCTCTTGAAGACGGCGGCAGAAGACTGGCAACGAAAGGTCGGCAGTAACTTCACGGAGACGGACGTCCTGAACTTTCGCTGGCTTTCGGCTTGGAATCCCGCCCTCGCGCCTGGCGGCGCCATCCCGCACAATTCGTGGCCGCTGCCGAACGTCCATTTCGGTGTGACGGTCGAAGATCAGGTCCGAGCGGAAGAGCGGTTGCCCCTGCTGGCCGCGACACCCGCCGCCGCCCGGTTCGTGTCGTACGAGCCTGCCTTGGAACAGGTCGACTTCGAGCGGATCAATGCCGGAAACGGCTATCGGCTCGACGCCTTGCGGGGCAATCTGCATGGTCTCATCACCAGAGACATCAAGCCGACCGGCCGCATCGATCAGATCATTTGCGGCGGCGAGAGCGGCCCGAAGTCCCGGCCCAGCGATCCGGCCATCTTCCGCCGGACGCGCGACGCCTGCGACCGCGCCAACGTCGCGTTCTTCTTCAAGCAGCACGGCGACTGGTGCGCGTTCGAGGACATCCCGGAAGAGTGGCTCCGCACGCACGACATCGAAGCGTTCCCCTCCCAGATGATCGGCGAACGCTCCGTCCACCGCATCGGCAAATCCAACGCCGAAGCAATGCTCGACGGCCAGGAATGGCGCGAGACACCGGCACTGGCACAACTGCGGAGAGGGTAATTCTGGACGAAACGGAGACCGAAATGTTTACGACCGACAGCAGAACCGAGAATTTCTTGACGACGTTCGGCGTGAAGTATGAATACACGAACGGCATCGTCTTCCCGAAAGCGTTCGTACCCGGCTGGGACCAGGAGAACATTGGCCGTCCGGTCGCAGTCCGAGAGGACGCGGTGGTCGAATACGCGGCCCTGATGGAACAGGGATCGGCGGCCCCGGCGCCAATCCTGCATCGAACCGAAGCGGGCCTCAGAGTGCTGGATGGCGTCCAGCGGCTTTCAGCGGCCGAACTGAGCGGTACGACGAGGATATCCGCCTACGTCGTTCAGACGGAATCGGCTGACACCCTGGCCGCAATCCGCGTTCTCGCGAATGCCAGGATGCAGGGACGAGCCGAACCCGCCGAATGGACCCGCCGCCGCGCGGTCGAAGTGCTGGTTGTGGATCGCGGCCTGAGCTGTGCCGAGGTTGCCAAGATGGGAGGCTGGAAAACGCCCGACGTGCAGCGGATCGCCAGCGCGATTGAACTCCAGCGGCAAATTGAGACCGTGGGCGGCCCGGAACTCCCGGACGCGATGCTGGCATCGCTCGCGCCGCATCTTGAGGGCGGAGCCTTGGAACACGCCGTTCAGCCGGTGACCGGGTTTCTCAACACACTGAAGCAATCGCGAATCTCTGTTGCGGATGCAGAGCCATACATCGCGGACTTCTTCAGTCCGCTGCCGAAGTCGTCGAACCCGTTCAAAGTGTTCACGGCGCGGCTGGAGGCGATCCACAAAGAACCGGAAATCGTCGCGCGTGTGACCGGGCGGCAAGTAACCGCGATGCCGAGAGACGTCGTGCTCCGAAAAGAACTCAAGAGCGTCGAGACCACACTGGATGCGTGCCTGTTACATGGGGAGCGGCTCCCCAACGTCGACGAGTTCTTCCGGATGGCGGACCGCATCATTGCGAAGATCAGGAAACTCGCCCCGAACAAGCTGCCGCAAACCGCCCGCGTTCCCGCCGACATGTGGAGTGACAAACGATGAGCAATGCTCAGATCAAAAAGAAGTTTGAGGAATTCGAAACGTACCTGGGCCGCGACGTCGTGGGTCTTGAAAAGCTGAAGAGCCTCAAGGATGCGGTGAACGTGCAGCGAAAGGCTCTGGCATCTGCGGAGTCCAGGGGGACGACGCAGGCGGAACGGGCTGAGGTATTACACGCTCAGGTGTGTGATCTGGATCGCCAGAACAGAGAGGCGGCTGCTGAGATTCATCGGCTTCAGCAGATTGTCAGCAACCTGACACGAGAACTGGACAGTGCGAACGCCAGCGCCCGTGTGACGTCGGAAGAGGAGTCCGTTGGAACATTGCAGGCGTCGACGTCTGTAGAAGACACCGAGATCAAGCGAGTTGTTAAACGCCTGCGTAAGCGGTTGAAGCATTGCCCGCGTTTTACTCGTCGATCTTGTGATACGTCATCATTAGTAGTTGGTGGTGCGTTTGTGTTTGATCGCGAGTCATTCGCGGAAGGCTGGTCACACGAAGCGATCTGGACTCTTGGGGCATCAATGGCCGTTCTGTCGTCGACATTTGGTGTTGTCGTGCTGGAAACAAAGCGATTGATGACAGATGTGAAAATCAAAGACCCGAACAAAGATCTAAATTCCGATGAGAATATCGGTCGCCATATTGTCGGGTGGTTAAACCGCCTTCCAGTTGAATGGGATTTCGAGGCTTTCACTTATGGGTTTGAGCCGTATAGAGATCGCCTGCGGTCAGATTGGAACCGGGTCGCACTCGCAGACTTCACCGGAAGCCGATGACGTTCAAGGCAAGCTGAATGAATGCAGATAACTGATTCTCACGATCCGACACCGCGAGGGAACGCAGAATGGATAGCATCCCCAATAGCTCGATTCCGGAGCCAGATCCGGAATCCAATTTAAAAGTGCGGTTCAGCTTTTGCCGGACGGTCCGGCGGGGATCGACCGTCGTGGCGCCACCGGATTGCGTCGCCGTTGTCGTTCGCGAAATCCTCGGGCGGCGGGTGAGACTCGACTTTTTCGTGGAGGATAAATAGACTTCCCGGCGTCGACCGCGCGTGAGCGGACAAAGTGCCAATCAAGGCCGCGACAGTTCCTCCCATCGTTCTGGTGGGGCGAATCGTCGCGGCCTTTTTGCATTTGGAACCGCTCAATGGATTGGCAAGCGAGGCTGATCTCGAACGTCGTCGAAGTCGTCTGCGGGGTCGGCACGGTCTTCACGCTTGTGCTGGCCAACACGGCCGCGAATGTGCCGCCGCAATGGGTGGCCGTGGCGAATCTCGGCTTCGCGGTCTTCTTCGGCGTCTGGGTTCTGACTCGCACATTGCCGCAACAGGACAAGCGGCATCAGTCGACCATCCAGGCGATGCTCAAGACGTTCGCAGACGAGTCCAAAGCCCAGCGCGATGCTCACGCAGAGATTGCCAAAGCAGACCGCGCCACCCATGCAGCCACCATCGAAAAGATCGAGCGGCGGCACGACGAGCAACTCGGCCAGCTCTATGACCGCATCGACCGGCAGTCGACGCAGTTTCTTGACGCCCTCGATCGAGTGGCGGACCAGCTCGCCCAGGTGAAAAAGTGAATCAGGAGCAAGCGATCGTGGACTGCCAGCGGCAGGACGTGCTGGGTTCGCTCGACTTTCGTGCCGGGGACATTCTGGCCTTCTATGGCAGTCCCCGGTTGCCGAAGCGGGTGCGGCATTTGGTCCCCTGGTGGATCTCGCTGCGAACGAGCAGCCTGCGGGGGTGTCCGAAGTGGTCGCCTAGTCATGTCGGGATTCTGGTCCGTCTGCCGGGTGTGAGCGAGGTCGGGCCGCTGCTGGTCGAGTCGACGACGTTGTCGCGGCTGCCGTGTCTGATCCGTGGGGAACCGGTCTCCGGAGTGCAGGTACATCATCCGTGGGATCGCATTGAGGAATACACGGCGGGAGGCGGCTGGGTGGACGTCTACCGCCCGCATGGGTGGTGGGCGCTGTCGGACGTCGAAGAGCGGCTGTTGACGGACCTGGTCGAGAAGCGACTGCTCGCATTGAGCATCGACTACGACATGGGCGGGGCGATCTGGTCGGGGCCGAATTGGGTCGAGTGGCTCGGTCTGACATTGCCCGAGGATCTGTCCCGCTTGTTCTGCTCGGAAACGATCGCCGCCATCGAAATGTCGCTGAACCGGATGAATCACGAACCGGCGGGCCGGTTCAATCCCGGTCGCCTGATTCGGCGGCTGACGTTCACCGGCAAGGTCCAACGGGTGGCCCGATTTGTGTGAGGGAGGGAGTCCGCAATGCGATTCATATCGGTCCTGATTGTCGTTCTGTCGTGTCTGTGCGGACTAGCCATCGGTGGGGAATCCGGATCGACCGAAGGGGTTGTTGCCGTCACCGCGACATTCACCGAAAACCGCCAAAAGTGCGACGGCGTTCGCTGCTGGTTTGAGCAGGTCGAAACTGTCAGTCGTGGCAATGGTGTCATTCTCGGGAAGACGAGAGACGGCGATGCGATTATCGCCACGGCGTCCCATGTTGTTGATCGCAGCGTCGTCGACAACCTCAAGTTTAGCCTTTCCGGGGAGTCATTGATTGCAACGGCCGGGCGTGCGTCTCGTCCGGGTGACGGCTCGCGCGTCAGCGGGCCTGTTGTCCGCGTGGGTTGCAATGGTGCGTGGTATGCGGCTCGCGTTGCCCTGGATCAGCATTCCGAAAACATCGACCTGGCGATCTTGGAGGCGCGGATTCCCGATCGATTTGGAGTGGTTCATTTAGCCGACGCTCAGCCTGGTCAGCATGTATGGTTCAACGGGTGGCTGAAAGATCGGGGCTGGCTCAGCCGGGAAGGGCGAGTTGCGAATGATCCACGATGGCTGGAACTTTCTCCGTCGTTCATTGATGGTGAGTCTGGCGGCCCTGTCTGGGATGCGAACGGGAATCTTGTTGGTATCGCTGGGGCTCGCGACTACGGAAAACTGTCGTGGATGACGGGGTCCGCTGTTATTCGCGAATGGCTACCCAGCATTTCAAAAGCCGTTAGCGACTCGACGTGTTATCGACCCGCTTCCCCATCGCCGCTGCCGTCGTCCCCGACTCCGCTTGTGCCGATCCCGGAAACGGAACCGCTGCCGGTTGCAGGCCCGCAGGTGATCGTCCAGCAAGGGCCGCAAGGCGAGCGAGGTCCGAAGGGGGATCGAGGCGAGAGAGGCGAACAAGGGCCGCAAGGACGCACTGGAGATCAAGGTCCGCCCGGTCGAACGGGCGAACGCGGAATGCAGGGGCTGACAGGGCTTCGCGGTGAACCGGGACCACAAGGGCGGACCGGGGAACGTGGCCCACAAGGTCCGCCCGGACCGCCTGGAAACACGCTGCTGATCGACAAGCTCGAAAAGAGAGTGTCGGCATTGGAAGCGGAACTGAAGAACTTCAAGGGGACAATTCGTGTCAATGTTGGTGCGAACCGAGTCCCCTAATTTCCTGAAAGGGTTTGTCTGATGGCTCTCTCTACTGAACTCATTGGGCTGTATGAAGCCGATGCCGCAGAAGCGATCGCTCGTCGTCGCGACGACACCACGCTGGCGACGGCTCGCCAGCGTGACGCTGCGGCTTTCGATTCGCGGGCTCTCGGTTTCTACGGAATCGAGCAGCTTTTCCGATCGGACAACGGCACGTTCTACGGTGATCTGAATGCCGCGGCCCGGATGCCGTCGACGCTCGATCATCCGAACGTCAAGGCTGGGTAATCGTCTCGCAGGGTAGGCATCTAATCGCCTGACAAGGGAGTTGATTGTGGCCCTGAAAGACACAGCGAACCGCTTGCGGGCAGACGTTCAGTACCTTCGCGACTTGCTTTACATTTCGCATGGGTCTGACGTCACGATGCGAGCGGCTTCGCTGGAGGCGTTGCTTGGCAACCTCACGAAAACGCTGATTGAGATCGACGCTGCCAGCGGCAGCAGTGAAGACCCGGTTTTTGCGGCTCGCATGGAGGCGATGCGAAAGCGGCAAAGCGACGCTCAGGACAAGCTGAACGCTCAGGCCAATGCGGCGACTGAAGCGTTGGCGGCGTTCAATAAGCCTCTATCCGATGGGGCAGGAACCACGGACCCTACGACGACGGAGACGACGACATGAGTATTCTAAAACTCATTCCGCGACTCCTGTTTTCGGGTCGCAAGGTGAAGGGAGAGCGAACACACGTCGCTCCCGATCCAGGACAAGGGATGTCGGCGGCCAACGCTCGCGGTTGGTTCTACAACATCGCGATGCATGACGTTGCCGAGAAAATGGAACTTAGTCGCATTGCCGCTGCACAGGCTTACGGGCTGCCTGCCGGGGATCATGTGACGAAGTTCGCCGGGCAGTCGACGACGACCAACAACTACGGCGGAGGAATCGTCAAGGGTGCGTTGGTGACGCTGCTGTCAGGACTGGCGTTCGGCGGGCTCGGGCTGGCGGCTGCTCAATGGATGATGCGAGACAAGCCAGTCGAAGCGGTTCCGCCGATCGTCAAGCCAACCGAGATCGATGGCGGTTCGTTCGATATCACGATCGAAGCTATCGACGGAAAACTCGTGCCGACAGAGATCAAGCGGGTTGAGGAATAGCTGCCCGCATTGATGGGTGTTTCAAGTTTCACTTCTCTTTGAAAGGAGAGTCGAATGAAGGCTGATGGATTCAGTCGAAAGATGCTGGCTTGTTTCGGGATGGTCTTAACGCTGGCCGCCGTCTCGGCGTGTTTCGTTGGCGCGGCGATCGCCGGTCCACCTGATCTGCCGGACTTGCCAGGCGTTCCCACTGGCGTTGCGCCTGAGCCCGCTTGGACGACCGAGGCAAAAGTGGTCTCGATCTATGACGGGGACACAGTGACGGTCGACATCGTCAGGCGGTTCGAGGTGCGGATCATCGACTGTTGGGCACCTGAGCTGGACGGCAAGACCCCTCGGGAAAGGGAGCTGGCCAGAAAGTCGAGGGACAACCTGCAGGCCATGGTGACCGCGGCTGGTGACAAGATCATCGTGAGTGTGCCAGGCGTGATGCGGAAGTCTGACGGCTATTACGACCCCGGTAGCTCGACCAGCTTGACCCGCATCCTGGGCAAGGTCTGGATGGCCGGTGACAAATGGCCGGTGAATGAGAGGCAGATCGCCGCTGGCCATGCCACGCGCGAGAAGCAAAAGGATGGCTACTGGCGGTGAGATCGCCGCAGGCCTGTTAGCGACTGCGAGCGGGGGCACGATCCCCCGCTCGTCTTTCGCGGCCGGACGCGGCTCGCACGAGAAGGGACCCGTTTGCACGAAAGCGTGGGTCCTTTCCC
>ERZ761594.65-NODE-65-length-49011-cov-20.215520_pt1 | contig 49011 bp, 72 predicted proteins | sample MGYA00511036_ERZ761594 | MGnify/ENA primary metagenome ERZ761594 (study PRJEB28899, sample SAMN03785561) | bioreactor sludge metagenome | biome: EBPR Sludge; feature: EBPR Bioreactor; material: 0.22µm filtered reactor supernatant | place: Saint Lucia: Queensland... | reverse complement strand
CAGCATGTGGAGCTGCTGGCCCGGCGAATGGTCGACGCTCGGCGTGGCTTCGATGTCGTTTCCGTCACCGCCGGTAATCTGCCAAGAAACCAGAAGGTTCGGCAGGGCAAGATCGCCAGCCCCGGCAATGAGCGCCATAAGCAGCCGCTCGATCTCCGTGCCCCAGCGGAACGCAGTGCCGCCAGGTCGACGTGGTGACCCATCCGTGTTCTGAAGTGCAAACACGCTGGTAGCCGGTTCCGTGAGGGGAAACGTCATGGCAGTTCCTCGATTGTCTGGAATGTTGCCCGCGCGGGGCGGAAATTTCTGGACTAGGCGCTGACGGCCGGGATCACGAACGAACCCGTCGTGTAGGCGCTTTGCGTGCCGTCCGACGTGAAGACGGACACGCGCCACTGGACCGTGCGCGCGAGCGTGTCTTGGCTAAAGCCGCCGATCTGGACCGTGTAGAGCGTGCCAGGGAGCGCGGCCTGATTGTTGTTCGCAGTCACCCAACCGGCATTGTTGATGTTGTATTCGGTGAGCAGGCGAACGGCGCGCAATTGGGTAAAGCGGTTCGTCAGAACGGTGCCGTACCCATCATCGATGAAGTCGGCATTTGAGACCGTTGGCGCCGCAGGCGTGGCATTGCTGATCGCAAGCGGGTCGGCCTCCAGCACATCCGAGAAGTACGAACCCTCTTCGTCGCTATTGAAGAAGCGGACCCGGAAATCCGCCCGTGGCTTCGCATCTGCGGTTGCGCGCGCGTACCAGGTGCCCGACGAAACCTGCGATTGCCACTCCGTCATGGCCTGCCAGGGATTGGGCTCGCCGCCTGTATAGGTGCGATAGTTGCCCTCCGCGATCGTGCCGCCTGTCACGCCGGCAAAGCGCATCCGGGTTTCGAACGCGCCGCCGGGGTATTGAACGACAGTGGCCTCGGCCGGCATGGCGGGCTTGTCCAGTTCGCTTTCGAACTGCTGCAACTCCAGCACCGGCGGCGGCGGGACTTCATCCGTGGCGGGGTTCCACGGCGTCTTCAGGATATCGGGAATGACCTGAAACGGGATGTCGCAGAAGCCTTCCCGGAAGTTGACGCGCACCGTGCCCTTGCGAGCCTTGATCTGGACCAGATCGCCTTCCTCTGCCCCGACATCGGGGATTTCGAATGTGATCGTCCTCTTCCCGAAGGCGGCCATGCCGGCAAAGCCACGAAGCCGGATGATGCCGGTCTCAGCTCTTGCCATGTGGAACAGCCGGCGCGCGATCCTCTGGGCCTGGGATGCGTTGCAGCAGAACGGTAGATCGACCGGAAACTCATGTTCGCCGTACTTGTCGATCTCGGACTGGACCCGTGCCCATGCCGGCCCGGTGTAATTGCCGGACCCGTCGAACTGATGGATCGGGATTTCCGAGAACGAATACTGCCTCTCCGGCGAGAAATACCGGACCCGGCAAACATTGGGTCGCTGAGCCGCTTCATCCGTGGCCTGGTAATCCCAATCGAGGATGACCTCATAAGGGATGTCGAGTTCGGATGCCGGGTTGTCCTCGATGAACTCGAGAAAGTATTTGTCGTCGGCATCTTCCCTGAGATCGAGCCCGCAGCTCTCCAGCATGTCGAGAACGATGTCGTAGGTCAGTGGTCCTTCCCAACCGCCTGACATCTGACACCGCGGCGCCGTGCCGCCCAGGGTCGGAACCGATGCCTCGGCCTGTGTCGCAACGTCCCCTATTTTGTCGAACGCGATCAGATCGTCCGTGACGCCTGGCAGTTGTCGAAACCAGTGCAGCGTTTGCAGGACGCCGTTCAGGGTCCAGGCATTGGCACTCGTCCTCGGATCGAACGGGCGCTGGAAACGGGCGATGACGCCCAGATCCTTGATGCCGCCCTGAAATAGCCGCGTGAACCGCTTCTGTGCCGCCTCGTTCCCCTGACCTGGGTTGATCGCCCGCATATGGTACTGAGCGATGCCTCTGGCGCGGTGATCCGTGGTCCAGATCGGGAAGGCGCTAACCAGTCCGGGCCAAGCCGCCTCATTGCCGAGGCCCTGCCTGTGCCGGACATACATGTTCGTGCCGCCGGGGCGCCCCCAAGGCGGCGACGAAACCGCTCCGTCGGAGTCGACTGTGATGACGCGATCGTCGTACAGATACTCCTCGATCGCATCCATGGGCCCGAAGGCATGAAGCCCGAGGCGATGGATGTCGTAGCCAGCCGTGTTGCCATAGGCGATGACGGCTTCCGCCTTGACCCTGCCAGTGGCGTTGCGGCCCGGCCCTTCCTGCCCCTGCCGGGTCTGCCGGATCGCATCTGGGTTGGCGGAATGGCGCCGGCCCATGAACTGAAACGCGATATTGATGGCGGTCAGCGCAAGTCCGGCAGCAGCCCAACCAATAGCTGCAGCACTGGCGACAGGCAGCAGGCTCCCCGCACCGATCGACAGCGCAGCCGTGATGATCAGGCTGCCGAGCGGAGCCGAATAGGCGGCCGTCGTCGAGGCCAGGAACACGGTCCAGCCGAGAAGAATGGTTTTCTTCATGGATCAGACCTGCCAGACCTTCAGTACCACGGGGCGGATGCCGATGCCCGCCTCGGAGCGCACCCATTCATAGGCTTTCGGTGCCAGATACCGGGTGCCGTTGATGGACCGGCAGATGAAGACGCCATGATCTGCAAAGATGCCGCCGATCTGGTCATGACGCGAAGTGCGGATCACGCCGACATCTCCCAGCCTGACAGGCTCGTCGCGCCGTTCCGGGAAGCCGATGGCTTTGGCGACATCTTCCCAGACATGCACGAGACCGCCAGCTTCATGGATCAGGGCGCGGCCTTCCTCCTCGCTGTCATAGGCCGGCCACGGGACTTCAATGCCCCGCTCGTCAGCTATCCATTGTGCCGGGAAGATGGAGCACTCATCCCAGCTTGCCGGCACGCCGTCATAGCTCTCCGCGAGAGCCTGCAATCGCTTTGCCCGCGTCATGTCTTGTAGACCTCGACGACCTTCGTCCCGATCTCATCAAGGCCTTTGTCGCCGGGATAACGCTGCCTCTGGCCAGCGGGCGACCAGTCGAAGCGCGATGCCGGGAAGTTCAGCCCCTCGAACACCGACACGATGCGACAACTGATCTGCCGGATGGCGGCCCCGGTCATCTTGACCTTGATCGCAGTAATTCGGCCCGGGAACAGCCTTTTGATCGAGATCAGTTCCGTGCCCTCCTCCGCATCGATCACCCAGGTATAGACGTCGCAGCGCGAGCCCTCGATATCGTGGCGGTCATCCCATACCGATTTCAGGAACTCGCGATTTGCCGCCGAAATGGTGAGATCAATGTACGGCGCCGATCCGAACTTAGGCTCCTCGATCTCCCCGAACTCGACCACTGCCCCGCCGAACGGATCGGTGACCCCTTCCCACTCATGCCCGTTGACGACTTCCCGGCCGATGCCGTTGTGGAAACGGCGTTCGCCAGACGGCAGGAAAACGTGAAAGAACGCCCCGATGCCGGTGTGAAGCTGGCATAGCTTCTGGAAATCGGAGGGGCTGAACTTGGGAGTCATGCCGCGAAGGCCTCACGGGCGTAGTAGTCGTGCACCTCATGGAGCTCGACCGCGACCCCCTCGCTGTGAACCGGCCCACGCGACATCGAATGCCCGCCCGGCCGCGACTTCATCAGGAGCGTGGGTTCGAGCGTGGCGAAGCTGTTCAGGGCGGGGTCAGCGTCGAACGTGATCTCCTTGCGCAGGCGCGGCCAGACCCGGTATTCGCCGGGCTCGATCACTTCCGTGACGAAGTGCGCGCCGAAGTAGAAAGGGAAGAACCCGATCGCGTCCCCGAGACCGAGCTTGTGCCCCCAGAACTGATCCTTGAGCCGAACGATGCTTCCCCGGTTGTCCACCGTGGCGGCGATCCCGACGGGCGGCTTGGAGAAGGCCCAAGGCAGCCCGTTCGCCCACGGCTGGCCATTCGACCATGCCGACGATCCGATGCTCTGTATGCCAAGCTCCTGCGCGCTGTATTCATCCCCGAGGATGAGTTTGACACGCACCCAGTTCGCGCCGCTGTGGAGCGAAAGAAGGAAACCGCGCGTGCGGCGTTCCCTCGTGCCCATGCTGATCCCAAGATCATACCCAAAAGCCAGCGCGTCCCCGATCCCGGTGAACGTCTGTTCTGCCCCATCGACGGCGGTGTTGGCGCCCGAATTGCGAGCCATGGGCCCGGATAGCCAGCGAACATGGGTGAGCATGATCGGCTCTGGCCAGTCGACTATTCTCATGCCGGGCTCCGGGGCCTGATGCGACGGATTTCACGTTCCTGGGTTCGGGCGTCGACCATGGAAGGAACGGCGCGAGCAACTGCGGTTGCGGCCTGTGTGGCGATCGGCCGAGACACCTTCTCGACCTCGGCACGCCAGTTGCCGTTCTCGTCGACATAGGCCCGAACATCGACCTCGATACGCTGAGGGCCGTCATTGGCGGCTGCATGGACGCGAGGAACATAGCCGCCCGCCTGGTAGCCGACATATCCGCCCTGCTTGTAGCCCTTCGCCGCGTTGTGCAGGGCGTCGAGATATCCGACGCCGAGCCGGTCAACGGCGGGCTTCGACATGACGTACTCGCCGCCGTGAACAACGCCGGCAACCTGGGATGCGGCGCCGTCGCCTGTGTAGCCGCCCTTGGCGAAGCCGAGCAGCGAGCCTATCATCCCCAGAATGCCACCGCCGCCGCCCATGCCACCAAACGCACCGCCGACTTGGAAGATTGCATCGAGAAGGTTGTTCAGCAGCTTGTCGATGATCTTGTCGAGCGCATTGTTTGCCGCATTGGCGAATGCTTCGAAGAACGACTGCCCCTGCTTGAGCCCCTGCCGAAGATCGGACACGAAACCCTTCACAGTGTCTCGGGTGAAATCCCATGCTTCCTTCAGTGCCTTGGTCGCGGCCTCGGCGCCAGCCATGGCTTCGGCCATCGCTTTGAACCCGGCCTTGTCGGCTTCGGTTAGCGATATCCCGGCACGTCGCGCCTCATTGAGCAGGTCAAATTCATAGCGCAGCGCATTGGCCGCCTGCTCCGACATGCCGATGACGCTGGCTTCTAGCTCCTGAGCGCGGATGAAATCCTGAGCGTTGTCGACGATGCCCTCATAGGCTTTGGCGAGGCGTTCGGCTTCACGTGCGGCCTTCGCCAGGGCATCAGCGTCGACGGTTGGGGCTGGACTTCCGCCACCGCCGCCGCCCGGCAACGTCACGCTTTCCTCGCGAGGGCGGAAGGCGTGATTCCAAGCATATCCGGCGAGGTTGCTTGATGTCTTCGCTGCGGATTCGGCGAGTTCAAGATCGTTGCGCAGGCCAGCCACTATCCCCTGGACCTGCTCAATACCGACGCCGAAGCGGCGTAGGATGCCGCCGAACGAGCTTTCAAAGTTTTCCACGATGAAGATGAGAAACCTTGCCCACGTCGCCTGTAGGTTGGCGACCATGACCTCAAAGCCATAGCCGAAGGCCGTGAGCACCGCCTTGCCACGATCGAACACGTCCGCGAAGGCATCGCCCCAGCTTTCCGTGTGCCGACGGGCCTCAATCAGCTGATAGACGAACTCGCCGAGGATGACGACCACGGCGCCGATCCCGGTACGGATCAGCGCGGCGCGCAACAGGTTGAGAGCACCGACCAGCGTCATGGTGGCAAGGTTCGCGGCGACGAAGGCCGCGACGTAATAGGTGCCATACATCGTGACAGCTGTTGCCGCCGTGGTGATGATGCGATCGATGTTGTCCGCGACCACGATCAGACCGGCAGCGAAGGTCTCGGACGCGCCCGTGGCCTGGTCCATGTTGCCGATGTATTGCATGATCGCGTTGCCGATCAGCGTGAAGCCGTCGCCGATGGTGGCGGGCATCAGTTCGGCCTCTTCGCGAAGACGCTCAAGGTTTCTGGTCAGGGCGCGATTGATGACCTCGCCCGTGATCCTACCCTGAGTTCCGAGCGCGCGGAGCTGGTTGACGCCGACGCCCATCTCTTCGGCGAGCAGTTCGGCCACCCGGCCGCCGTTCATGATGACGTTGTTCAACTCCTGCCCGCGAAGAACGCCAAGCGCCATGGCGCGGGAAAGGGAGTTCTGGACCGATGCCGCACGTTCCGCGCGTGCGCCAGAGACGACCAGGGCAAGATTGAGGCTCTCGACATAATCAAGCTGTTGAGCCGTGGTGTAGCCGAGTTCGCGAAGGGCGGTCGAATTGGCGACGAAGCTTTCCGCTGTCAGCCCGAGCGCGGAATAGGTGCGCCGTGCGACGGTTGCCAGCCGATCCATGACCGGGCCGGCGCCATCCATGTCGCGGATGGCGAGGCCGACGCGAGCATTAAGGTCGGACCAAGTGTCGACCATCTGCGTGATGGCGCGGACGCTGAACGCCCCTAGCAGCGCCCCGCCGAACGCCATGACGGTGCGGGTCAGCTTGGCATAGATGCCGTCAACGCGCTGGCCCGAGCGGGCAAGGTTGTCGTTCGCCGCCGCCGCACGCTTCGCCGCAGCATCGGCTCGGCCGCCAAAGCTGTCGGCAGCGCGCTCCGCCTTCCCCGCCGCCTGCGTGATGCGGTCGAGGTCTTTGGAAGCGTCCGCAACGGGGCGGCTATCGACGGCTAGGCCAAGTGTGGCGAGATCAGTCACTTGCGCTTCTCCACGTTCCTGAGCCCGTCCCTGATATTCTGTTGCCGATCCGTCGCGCTGGCCTGCTCCGCCGACTTCGCCAAAAAGGCATCATCGATGGACTCAATCAGTTCGATGTCGCGGGGGTCGAGCCGGACACCCGTTCGCCGGCAGAATGCGTCAATGTCAGGCCATTCGATCGGGTTCGGCCCCGACATGCCGTAGGACTTTCGCCTCCTGATGCGCGCCCATGCCTGCCATGCGTAGGACAGGGCGACGGGGAAGGGCGGGGTCGCAAGTTCGGCCTCGATCTGAGACGCGATATCCATGCGCCCCTTGCGGATCGCCCTTTCCAACCTGCTTTCTAGGCGGTCTCGCCGGCTTCTGCCTTCTTCGTCCCGCTCGAGTTCGAAGACGCGCTCGGCGTAGCGTCGGAGGTCTTCGCCGAGCGCCCCGAAAAAGACGCCTCGTCGCCGAGAAATTCAAGTGCCTGGACCAGCGGCGACGGCTTCAGGCTATGGTCGCGGAGGATCTTGCGGGCATTCTCTTCCGTGAACGGGAACGGCTTGCCGCCGATGGTGACTTCGGACCATCCGAGCAGGCGCTCCATGACGAAGCGGACATGCCCGTCAATCACCTCGTCGGGGGACTGGTTTTCGCCCTTCCACTTCCGACCGTTGACGCGGGCGCGTTCCTGTTCCTGCTCGCGGCTAAGGCGTTCCCGCGCGATACGGTTGCCCTGTTCGATGGTGCGGGGATGACCTGGCCCGGCCATGCGCCATTTCCAGCCAGTCGGTTGCCCGTCCTTGCCGATAATTTCCAGTTCGTCTTGATCAGACGCGCGAAGGTCTTCAATGTCGAAATTGACCATGCTGTTCACCTATCGGGATGTCGGGGATTGTCGGGATGGGCCGCCACCGCCCGACACGGCAGCGGCCCGCTCTGCGCAGAGAGGGGGTTAGGCGGCGGCAACCAAGGCTGTGCCGGCGCTGGTGGCGGGGGTCGAGCCCGCACCATTCACCGCCGTGACGATGACGCGAACGCTGTCGCCCTGTTCGCCAGCAACGAGAACGCGGGTCTTTGCCGTCGCACCGGAGATGTTGGTGTATGTGCCGTTGCCCGCCGTGTCCGACTGCCACTGATAGGTGAAACTGGTCGGGTCGTTCGACCACAGACCTTCGATGGCCGTAAGGGTCTCGCCAACCTGGGCAACGCCAGAGATTGAGGGCAAAAGGAGATTTGCCGGAGCACTCAGATTGCCCGACGCCACTTCAATCACGCCAGTGTTAATGCCGATGTCGAAGTTGCGGCGCACGACGTTGGACACGTTGCCAGCGTTGTTCGCCTTCGACATGACCATCCCGGCGTAATACAGGTTGGACTTGGAATGGTTCGTCGATCGCGCATCGTTGAATTCGACCCGGAAGGCGTAGTTGAAATCGGTCCCTTCCGCCGTGATCATCTCTTCCTGACCATCGTCCAGCGGGTCACGGCCGACGATAACCGACTGCGTGCCGGCCTCCTTCGGACCCTTGAGCTTGCGGACTCGCTTGTTGCCGACAGCGGTGAAGTTGATCGCCTCGGATGCATCGCCGAAGGTGCCGAAATCCTCGACTTCCTCGACCTCGACCCAATCGTTGATTGCCTCAAAAAGCGTGATGGCGTCACCGTCGGAAAGGGCGTTGATCGTGTCCGGGTTGACCGGCGTCGGGCTGATGAACAGGCGAGAGCCTGCATTAGCATGAATTGCCATGTGGGGTGCTCCTTGGATGGCAGAGAACCCCGGCGCGCGGCCAGGGCAGTTACCCGATCAGGTCGGGAATGGGGTTAGATGAAGTTTTCGTAGGACACAGTGACGGGCACGACCCAATGCGGGTCATCCTTGAAGGCCGGGGCGATGTCCGGCGCTTTCGACACGCGCACCTGGACGTTGCCGCTGGTGAGCCTGAGATCGGTCGGGAAATGCTCGGCCACCTTTCCGGCGATCTGCGTCAGGTTGATCGCGTTATGGTTTTGCGGCCCTCGGATCGTGATTTGCAGAATGCCCTGCCTCAGATGCGGGTCGCCGCTGCCGATGAACAGGCGCTGCGAACGATTGGGCAAGTGATCCACGGCAAGGTAGGTCTCGCCATTGGTCGGGGCGAAAGGCATATTCGGCCATGCCACGCGCCTTGTCGGGCTCAGCACGAGCGAGCCGACGCGGGCGAACAGGGCGCCTTCGATTGCTGCCTCGATGGTCATGTGCTACCTGATCCCGATGCCCGAGCCGCGCCTGATCTCCCGACAAGAGACCGAAGACCTGATCGAAACCATGGCGCTGGACCTCTTCGCCGTGCGCAGCGATGACGCCCCCGCCGATACCGCGATCAAGGCAGCACGCTATGCTCTGCTTGCGTATGTGATGGGGCTCAAAGGCGCGTCTAGGGATGCGCCTGAATGGCCTTCGCCGCGTTCCGATTGACGATCTGCTGCCAATTCTGGGCCGCGAGCCTCACAAAACCATCGCGGTATTCTCTTGGCCGCGCATATGCCGCCGTGAAGCCCAGGAAGATCACGTCACCGATGTTGGCCCCCGCGATCACCAGATTGATCTGCCCATCGTCCAGTTCGAATGAGTTGTCTGCCGCGTCTGGTGCCGGGACGTTGCCGGGCCTGATCGACGGCATCATGCTCGTGGACGCCATCAGGGATGCCCTCAAGAACCCCGTCTTAATTCGCATGTTGCCGCCCTTGGCGACCGGCGTTGTGATTTCTTCCGCGATGTCCTGCGCACTGGCGCGGAACGTGGTCTCCATCCGCTTCCGATACGCCGCGACACGGTTCTCGATCGTCGCCGTGAAGGACTGTGCCATGCCTATTCGCCCCGGAAGTATCTGATCCTGATCCGTTCAATGCAGCGGCATTGGATAATCTCTTTGGGCGGGCCGTTCGGGTCTCCGGGGTGCATCAGCCCGTTCGAATATGGCTGACTGAGCCCCTGCACCGTCTGCCCGTCCATGTGCCGATGGCTGTCACGAACCTTGTTGTCGCCCGCACTGTCCCAGACCCGTTCGACATCGGCTTCGGTGTAGCCGGTTTTTTCAAGGCCCTGAAGGAATGCCTCCCGGCGACCGGCATTGACACTGGCCAACACTTCAGTTCGCGCCACGGTCTCGCCGCGCACCAGTAACATCTTGTCGTGGTGGCGGGACGCGATCTTTGCGATGGTAGGCGCATCAAGCGCCCTGCCCTCGTTGATCGCCCGCATGATGGAACGGTCAAACCGCCGATCCGTCGTCTTGTAGCGCGGCTTCCATGCCCCTGTAGCGCGATCCTGAATGAAATAGCCCCTGATCTGCTCGGGGTCGGCCAGAATACTCCTGACGGTGGCCGCCTGGCGTTCCTGCGTGCTTGTCAGCCCGAGAAGCCCCCCTGTGCGGCGATTAGATGCCCTGTCGACCCTTCCGGCGATATCACGAGCAATGGCTGTAGGCCCCTGCCCCTGTGCCAGCCGTTCGCTCATCACCGTGCGCAGCATCAGACGGGTATCGTCCAGAATGCGCGTGACTTCCCGGCTTGAGATATCCCGAAGGATGCGCTCCGCCCTCATGTTGCGGCTGTCGAACCGTACCAGCACCACACCGCCCCCCGGCGCCCGCACGCGAGGGAAGCCGTTCGCCCCTGCAACGCCGCCAGCCTCGAATGCCTGCGCTATGGCGTTTTCCAGCCCCCTGAAGGCCGCTCGGTCGAGATTGACGGCAGCGATAGCCGCTTCGATGTCTCGACGTTCTAGCGCCTCTACAAGCACCCTGAGCGCAACGCCGTCCCTGAGATCGGCAATGGCATCGAGGAAGGCTTGCGCGATGATCGGCTCGTATTCGTCTAGCAGCGACCGAATGCGGCGTTCAACGGACTGGCGGGAGCGACGGGCCATCTAGCCTATTCCTCCAGCCGTCTGCGCAAGGATTGGCCGCGCGGCATCTACGGCTACCCGCGACCCTGAATATCCATGAGCGACACCTTCCCAACGGTCGTGACCGAAACGTTAACGCGGGCCGCGTCCAGCGCCCTAATGGCACGTTCAGCGCGTTCCGCAGCTTCGGCCAATTCGTTCAGCGCAGCCGCAGCGGCCTTGACTTCTGTGCTGTCAACCGACAGTCCGATTTCTGCCATGTCCATCTCAATCTCCTAAAAGATAACCTGCGCTTCCCACATCACCGGCACACCAGCCGGGGCTACCGGCATCACCCTCACAATGGCGTGTGCCCGGCCCTGAATGACGACCTGATCGACCGGCGTCGGCGCATTGAGGCTTGCCGGGTTGTCTGCATAGGCCGCCAGCGTTACAGGCACGGCGATCAGCACCTTCTTGTCCGATGCGCCAATGAGCGTGCTTTCCCGCTCCCGCAAGGTGTATTCCGTCACGACCAGCGTGCAGGCGGCATCGGTCGTGGTCTGGCCGCCACCGGGCTCCCATGGGTTGCCCGTAGTCACGGTGCGCCGGATAGCGCCGGGCATCCCCGCCTCTGCGATACCAGCCGCGACATCGGCGGCGACGGCGCTCCAGTCTTCCGACATGTCAGCCGCCCACGCTGCGAAGCATGAACTGGTCCCGGTCGCGGTTCATGATGAACGGCTCGAACAGCGCCTCGAGAATGGTGGAAACGGGCATCGCGGCATAGGTGCCATTGGCATCGCCCGTCACGGTCCAGCGGATCGATGCGACGCCGGTTAGGACCTTCTGCTCCGAAGGCGTGTAGGTGCGGCCGAAGAAGTTGGGTTGCGCGAGTTCGATCGACGCCGCGATGTAGGCGCCCTCCTCGCCAAGCGGCAGATCGTGACCGTCCGGCACCGTCTCGGCACTGAAGCCGGCGAGAAGGTTGGCGACATAGCGCACGCGCACGTAATCCGACGCTCGGACCAGCGCAGCCGTCGCCAGCGCGTCATCAGCGGCTGTCGGGGCATTGTCGCCCCGCGCCAACGCATATGCCCGCCAACCTTCGATGGTGCCGTACATGGGCTATTCCCCGGTCGGCTCGCTGCCGGCCTTGGCCTTCTCGGCCTCAACATAGGCGGCCCGGTCTTCCTGGCTCATGCTGTTGAGCGCGTCGGCGTCTTCCTTGCTCAGACCGGACAGAAGCACGGTCTTGCCGGTCACGACGTTGAACTTCCCGCCGCCGTGGTGGATGGCCTTGATCTCGGTGTCGTCGGCCTTCGGGTTGGTGACTTCCGTCTTGCCCTTGCCGCCGCCGGAAACGACGCGGTAACGGCCGGCCAAGCCCTTGGGCTCTTCCTTGACCTCCATGACGGTGCCAATCGGGATTTCGCCTTCGGCGCCATAAAGGCCCTTGGCTGTGATTTCGATCTTCATCGGAATGATCTCCAAAGAGGGGGAAGCGCGGGGCGACCGGAGCCGCCCCGTCACTATCAAGCGTTGACGACGACGCTGTAGAACACACCCGAGCGCTCGTTGTAGTCGGCTCGGATTTCGATGCCCATCGCGCCCATGACCAGGAACTGGTAGTTGTCGGTCGGGTTGAGACGGGTGATCGCCGTGGTGTTCACGGCCATGCCGATCAGCGGGCGGATATACTCCGCACTCGGAACGAAGGCGAAGAACTCGTTCCCCGAAAGCTCGAAGCTCGTCTCGATCTTGTTGATGCGCCGGTTTGCCAGAAGCACGTCGCGAAGCGAGCCGATCTTGAAGCCCGCCGAACCCGAATAGGGCTTGTCGAGGTTCCGGCTGATCTCCGGGGAGACGTACAGGTTGATGCCGCCGACGATGTAGTTGTCGTCGAGGGCAGCGCCCAGCGTATTGTTCACGAACGCCTCGATGGCATCGGACGTGGCCGACGTCAGGTTGATGTTCGCGCCGCCCGAACCTGTGCCAAGGTTGATCGCCTTGGACAGCGGGTGCGTGCGGATGCCGTAGGCCGGGAAGCTCTGGAACTGGATGTTGGCATCCCCGTCCAGCGCATACAGGGCCATGTCGCGGCGGATTTTCGCCGTGTGGGCCTCCTGGTCATCCGACAGAGCGTCGAAGTTCTCGCTCTGCAGCGTGTTCCACTCGCGCCATTCGCGACCATAGGCGGTCGAGAAGATCGGCACGGGCGTGCCACGGTAGTCATAGACCACCTTATCCAGCGCGGTCGGAACCTGACCGGACATGGAGCGGGTCACCGTGCCAGCGTCCGAAGACACACGGGTCAGATGGACCAGTTTGCCGATGTTGACCGGCTTGGCCAGCGGCATCAGGTCCGCCATCCAGGTCTGGCCTTCATCGGCACGCATCACGCGGCGGGTAATGCCGTCCAGATCCTGCCACGCATCGCGCGGGAGGATGGCCGCCGAGTTGTGCAGTTCGGCCATGTGGTCTTCCACACGATGCCAATGCTCGCGATTGGCGGTGACTTCGCCCCACCACGCCGCATGCGGGCGGGAGTTCGCGACGAGCTGTTCGTCAAAGTATCGCATGTCGCTTTCTCCTTATGTGGCAGCGGTCAGGTAGCCCTTGGCCGCGCGAACGCGAACCAGCTGGGACGTACCGGACGTGTTGTTGTAGGCCTCCTCGGCGAATGCCACGACCATGTCGGACAGGCCGGCAATCGCGAGTTCGCCATTCGCAGCAGGCGTGAGAGCCGCGCCCTTGGTGACGTTGTTGCCGGTGGCGACACGGGCGTTGAAGAGCTGCTCGTCGAGCATTTCCATGCCCATAACGACATCGCCTTCGCCGTAGGCATCGTCAGGGCCTTTCATGGCCAGGTAGTTATCCTGGGCAATCCAGACCTTGCCGACAGTGGCGGCGCCGGCAAGTGCAAACTCACCGGAATTGACCACCACCAGGCAGCCGGGGAGAATGGTCCCGGTTGCAGCCGGCAGTTCCATGACCTGCGGCGTGGCTTCCGTTGCCGGGCCGGCGTAGATCTTGTTGTAGCGCGCCATGACTTACGCCTCCTTCTCGGCTGCCGGCAGCTTGAAGCCGGGCTTGTCGTCAGAGGGCTTGAACGCGCCGTTGAGTGCGGCGGCCTTGCCCGGTTCAGCCTTCTTGGCGAGCGCGCGGGCCGCGTTGAGCGTAAGCTCCTTGGCCGCATCCTCGTCGAGCAGGTTTGCCTTGACGATCTTGGCCTGCAACTCGGCAAGATCGGCTTCGTCCTTGGCCTTCTGGTTGGCGGCCAGTTCGGCCTGGGCATCGACGAGCGGCTTCACCGCATTCGCCACTGCCTCTCCGATCGTGTCGCCGATCGTCGAAAAGCCTTCCGAGAGGGTCTTCACCTCTGCGGAAAGCGCATCGAACTGTTCCTTGGTGGGACCAGACATGTCAGTTTCCTTCTGGTTTACGGAGGTTTCCCGCTCGGAGCCCGGAATGAGCTTCATGATCGCGGACTTGAATTGCTCCAGCCACGACGCACGCTCGCGCCGCTCCAGAGCCTGGGCCAAATGCTCGATGGCCCAATCAAGGCCACGCTCAGCTTCCTCGGAAAGGCTGCTGTTGATGACCTCGATTTCTTCCGGCTCGCCTTTCGAGTTGACCAGCATGCCGACGCCCATTTCCGGCGTGGCTGCACCTTCCTCGTCCAGAAGGATGGCATCATGGTCCCACTCGATGTTGCGAGCGATGAACTTGTAGGGAACGTCGCCGTTCGCGGCCTCGAGGTTGGTCACGAGGCCGGTGGAGGTGTGGATCGGATCGCCCTTCTCAATCGCCTCCAGCACGCGCCGGCCGCCCTCGGTCTGGTTGGCGCGCTCGACGTCGATCACCTTATCGAGAAGGACGCGGTGCTTGCCGTCCTTGCCCTTCTCGCGGCGGACGCCCTCGTTCCATGCCCCGATCCACCCGATGTTGATCCCCTCAGGGTCGCGGGCCGATACGAACTTGCCGTTGATGACAGGGTGACCGAGTGGCGCCGGCGTGCGCTCCAGGCCGGCGAAGCTCTTTTCGATCTCTTCGGCCGGATAGGAGATGTCGTTCATCACGACATTGTCGGGTAGCGTGGCGCTGGGCACGATCACTACGTCACGGCCATTGCGCTTCTCCCGGCGCACCTTGCCCGCCTTGTTGCAGCGAACATGAACGAGCACGGTCTGCCCAGCGGCTGGTGCCGCCCGGTTGGCAATCATCTTGGGCATGGTGCCTATTCCTCTTCCTCGACTAGCGGCGAAATCGCGTCGATCACGTCCTGATCGTCGTCATCACGAAACCGCTCCGCATCGCTCAACGGCTCCAGATCGACAGCCGCCCTGATCTCGTCGCCAGTGAACACGATCTCGGAACCCGCCATCTTCTGGTTCACGTCAGCCATCTTGTTGGCGCGCTCGATCTTCTCGCCCATCGACGCCTCAGTCAGATCGGCCCACGAAAGGTGCCAATCGCGCTCGGGCAGGATGGTGAACCGCTCCAGGCGATTGATGACCGCCATGACGTTCGGGATCACATGCCCATTGCGGCGGGCCATGTTCGTCTTGGCCCATTCCTCGGCATCTTCCGTGCTGGCACGCTCGCCGGTCTGAGAGCCTACCAATATCTTGACCGGGATGCCGATCGAGGCCGCGAAGCATTGCAATGCGCTGGCGAAGAAATGCTCGGGGCTAGGCAGCGTGACGCCAAGCGTCTTGGCCTGCATTCCCTGCAACATCAGAAGCTGGTCGAAGCCGCGCTGCCAGTCCGCGACCTGCTCATCCATCTTGTCCGCGACCTCCTCGGGCGGAACACCCATCGCGGCAGCCATGTCCGCGATCTTGGCTTCCTTGTCGACCTCCAGGACGGGCGCCGACTTCGCGTTCTTCCAGAAGCCCTCGCCTCCGGCGCCGACGATCTTCTCCATGGTCAGGAGGTCGTTATAGCCCGGCTCAAGGATGGATCGGCCGTGCACGGTCCCGTCGCGCGACCAGATCACGACGCGATCGGGATGGACCGGGAAGGCCCGAGCCTTCTTGCGATCGCCGCCGACCGCCGCCTCGTTGAACTGAAACATGGTCGGCTGGCCATAGGTCTCGGACCGCTGATCCTCATCCCATGACGAGACCTGCAGCTGCCCCTCCCATGCCGGGATGACTTCGGCCAGGCCGTCAAGGCCGCCACTGACACCCGTGACCGGCTGGTCGAGCATCTGGCTGTCCGCGACGCGAAGGATGATGCCGGAATAGGCGCCAACCATGGAACGACGGTCGGATTCCTCCAGGGCGGGCCAGAAACGCAGATCGGAAAAGCGCTCGCGGATTTCCTTCTCGAGCTTGGTCTCCTCGTGGTCGCCTTCCCGCTCCAGAAGCCACGGCGCGGTTTCCCAGGTCTTCAGCGCCGTCTTGTCGACCGCGGCGCGGGCCAGCCCGTTGCGGGTGTAGGCGGCGAAGAACTGATCGAAGGCGACAGTCTCGGGGAAGCCGAAATCTCTATAAAAATTGTGCTTCGCAGCGGCAAAGAACCCCGGGAACATCACGTCCAGGCGCCGCACGGCGGCATGGGCAAGTCTGACGACCTGGTTCATGTGCGGTGTCTCTTGGTTAGGAACATGGCCACGGCGGGCGCTTCAGGCGGATCCACGAACGTCAGCATCAACCCGTCCGCGTGGTCCGGGCTCGCAATACCGCGCCGCGCCAGCGCCTCTTTCTTTTCGATCACGATCTTGCCGCGGTCATTCCGGCCCCACTTGACCAGCGAGAGCTGGAGGCAGAGCGCGTCACTCTCCCGGTCGCCAGACGGCAGGGCCAGCAGCTCGGTCAGCGGGTGCTCGCGACCGTTCTCCTTGCCCTCAAGCCAAAGGACGTGCTCATGCGTCCGCTGCAGCGCGGTGCGCGCGAGCCACCAGACCTCTGCTTTCAGGTTGCCGAACATCTCTTCCGACGTCCGGCCGTCAGGCCACAACCGCTCAGAAGGCGGCAACCCAGTGTTCACCGGCGTCACCGTGAGGCCGTCCGGGTCGCGCCGCATAAGCGTCGACGAGACGCCGGCACCAACGCCAGGCGCGTCGAAGTTCAGTCGATCGCAGCCGGCCTCCCGCGCGATGGACAAGCCCCAATGGGCCGTCTCCGTCGTGTCCGGATCGCCCCGCGACTGCGGCGGCAGAACAACGGGCCCCTTCCTGGGCACTGCCACCGACTTTGCCTTGCCGGCGCCGACGTCCAGACCGACGACACCAGCATTCGATGGATGCAGCCGCGGTTCGAGCTCCCGTATTCGCTTCGCGCTCTCCACCCAGATTGCCGGGATGCAGATGCCCTCGACCGATGCCGAGTAGTCGATGTCGTACTCGCTTGCCCATGTGGTCGGGTCGGAGAAGCTGGCCTGCTTTGCCGATGCCCATTCTTCCGTCTTGCGGGGATCGTCGCGCCAGTGAAGGCGCATGATCTGGTGGGGCTTCAGGATCGAATGGCGCTTGCGGGCAAACAGGTTGCCCATACCATTGACCGAGGAGACCCATAGGACGCAATCGGTGTTGCCGGACAACGCCTTCTCGACCATCTCAGCGTTGGGGACGAATGCCGCCTCGTCGACCACGTAAAGCGACGATCGCCCGCCGCGACCCATGTCCTCGCCACCCTCGCCGGAAATCACGGATCCTGTCGCCGGGTTGACGAGCCGCATGTAGTTGTCGTGCTGGGCCCAGTTGAAGCCGTCCGGCAGCATCTCAATCGGAAGCCGTCGCAACATGATCCGCAGCTTGGCGAAGATCGAATCCGGATTGTCCTTCTTGTCGACGTAGTCGACCTTGCGTGAGCCGAATGTCGTCTTGAAGCCGGGCACAAACAGCCATCGGTGCAGCGCGAAGCCTGCCGTGAGGTAGGTGGCGCCGGTGTCGCGGCTCTTCTCGATCAACCCCTCTTCGCCGGCATCCACGATGTCGCCGATCCATCGCACGACCTGGGCCTGTTTCGGCCAGAGCTTGAACTGAACGTAAGGGCTCTTTCTGGTCCCGTCCGGGTTGCGCTCTTTCGTCAGGCGCGGGTCATAGGTCCAGACGTAGCGATCGAACCAGTAGCCGATGTCGGCGGCGCACTTCTTGCGCTCGATCTCCCATCCGCCTGCCTGGCGCTCAATCTCCCGCTTCTGCCGCTGCTGCTGGATCGCCGACCAGTCCAAGCTTCCTGAGAACCGGATAGGCTCTTTCAAGGACCGCAAGTTCATCGTCACTGAGGCCATCCAACTTCTCGGCCGTGATGGTCACTACGGCTATTGTCCCGGTCACAGCCTGGGTCGACTTACCCCAGGCGCGGTCCAAGATTTCCTTGATCGCCATGACGCGGGCAGATTCCGACCGCGCCTTCCCGGTCTTGGCGCCGGGCATCGCGCCAGCGAGGCGGGCCAACTCTTCAACGGCCTCGTCGGAGTAGTTGCGCGCCAGTTCCCGGACGTGGCCAGGCACCTTGTTTTTGGAGCCCTTCGGTCGGCCGGCGCCGGGGCGGGCTCCACCGCGTTTCCCGGTCATGTCTGAATTTCCCATAGGATTGGATAGATTTTTCAATTTCGAGGCGCGAATTATGCGCACTCTCATGCATGCCTTCCCGCGAGCGCCTGCCGGCGCGCGAGCGGGCTCATGTCCGCCATTCTTCAATTTCGTTGATGAAGAGATCAGCCTCGAAAGGAGGTATTCCCTTATGTAGTCTGATACGGTGAGAAGGTGACGGCCTGTACCGGCGTCGGGCTCGCTGACGCGGCCCGCCGTGACCGATCACGTTGAACCGAGAGGGGATGCGCGCGCGAGGGGAACTCGCGGAAGATGCCCTCGAAACGCGCCTCTGTCACTTCAATAATTTTGATCGATCCGGGAAGCCTTGTCGGGCAAGGGGTTCGCCCGTGCGGTGACCGTGCCTGGCCTGACGATTTCACTTGACGGACTTCCCGCCCTACCCCGATTTGGCGAGCTTTTCGGCCAGCTTGCGTCGGCGCGCTTCCCGCTGGCGCCTGATCTCGTTCCGCTTCTCTGCCCAGCTGAAATCGAACGGGCCCTCGGAGAGGAACGGCGCGAAGGCGTCGTCAGACATCCAGGACCGAGGCGATCTGGGCTCGCTCACATCTTCGGCGATCGTAGCCGGATCATGGTCGTTTTCGGGGGTTTCGGGCAACACCCCATTTGCGGGATTATTGCAATCCTGCCCGCCGTTGCGGTCGAACCTTGCAAGAATTCGGGCAATCGCGCGGTTTTTGCGTCGCCTACCGGTCTCGGGGTGGATGCCTTCGACCTTGAAACACCAGCGGTTGAACTTGCGTCCGCCGGCCTTCGACATGGCCCATGCCAGCAGCGCGCGGCGCTCGCCTTCGTCCGGGACCGCAAGGAGCCATTCACGGAGATGCTCGAGCTGCGCGATCTCCTGGGCACTGGCGCGGAGACCCATGCGCTCCCAGAAGATGCGCCGCTCCTCGGCAAGTGGATCTTCCTTGAGCTTGTCGCCGCGGGTCTTCGCCCATCCCATCTTGTCGACCCAGTCATGGACGTAGGGCAACTGCACCGAGCGCGGCGGCATCGGGCCGACGTGCACCGGCATGGCGCGCTCGACCTCGGCCGCCCGGATGAAGCGTTCTGCGATGTCGGCCTCGTTCAAGGCTGCCTCCTGTCATCGAAGAGATCGGGCTGGTCCGCCAGTGGCCCGAACCTTCGATAGATGCGCTCGTAGACCATGCCGCCAAGGGCATAGCGTTGCGGCACAATACCACTGAGGCGCTGGCAAACGAACTGGAGCTCGCCGCCCGGGATATGATCCCACATCTCGAGCCATGCGCTGGCGTCGCGCTCGATCAGTTCGCGGCACTTCCTCACCATGTCGGAAGCCATCCAAAGACCGGACTCGTCGAGCAGGACCTTGTTGTTGCCGGTCTCCATCAGCGTGCTGAGCACAAGCCTGGCGTGATCCTCCCCATGGCGGGCGATGATGCGGTCCAGTGTCGCCACGGCGCGGGTCTCCCCGATGCCCGGATAGCGGTGCTTGTCGACGATGCGGACACCGAACTCCGCGCACAGCCGGCTGACACGATCGGGGACGCCGGTCACAGCAAGACCTCATCGGTGGCGAGGTATTCCGTGATGGCTGGATTTTCGGCCTGTCCGGGATTTGTCCCGGAAATGTCCGGGGAATGTCCGGGATTTGTCCAATTCGGGAATGTGTGCGGGAAGCCCCGAACCGGCTTGCCGGTCCACCACACATACGGTCGTTGGAACCCGATCACGCCAGCCTTCAAGAGGAAGCTGTTATTGCGATCGAAGTGCTTCCTGATCCGCCCTCTGGCGTCGCCCTCTTCGTCACCGCCGGCATCCATTTCAACCGCGACGTCGAGGAAGTACTCGAGCTTCACGACCGACTTGCCGATGGCCTCTTCGGGGCCGTCCTTCGCAGTCGCGACGAACTTGCCGTAGCGGTCGATGGCCTTGAACAGCGGGATCAGGATTTTCTCTTCGCTGGGGCGCGCCGAGAACCCGAGCTTCTCGCCTTCCTTCTCCAGCGCCTCGGCTTCCTTCACCGGCACGACGACGCAGCTGGTATCGTGGCGCTTCCGCTTCTCGTTCCATTCCAGATCGATCGACCGCAGCTTGAACCGGATCGTCTTGCCGTCCTCGCCGTCCTTCTGCTTGGCGAGCTTCACCGTCCTGATCTTGGTGGCCTCGTCGTTGATCGTGGTCACCACGGTGTCGACATTGGCGTGCACGCTGGTATGGCCCCTGAGCTTGTGCCCGGCCGCGTTCATGTGGTGCACCAGCATGACGTGGCATCTGAGCTCGCGCTCGATCCGGGCGATGTTCTCGAGCACGTAGCCCATGTCCTTGCCGCTGTTCTCGTCGGCGCCGACGGTCGCTGTCGCCAGGGTATCGATCACGATCAGGCGCAGGGGATGGGAGTGGACGAGCTGCCATGCGCGGATCTCGGCAATCAGCTTCTCGGTGTCGCCGTCGCGGGCATAGAGGTCGACCTGTTCAGGCAGGACCACGATCGGGATGTCGGCATCATCGCCGATCTCGTTATGGCGTCGATAGGCGTCGAACCGGTTCTCGATGCCGTAGCCGCCCTCGCCGGCCTGGTAGATGACGAGGCCCTTGTCGGCCTGGTTGCCGAAGAAATCGACGCCGCGGGCGATACACATCGCCATGTGGATGGCCAGGAAGGATTTGCCGGACTGCGATGGCCCGGCGACAACGGAACGGCCACGCTCGGGCAGCCAGCCGTCGATGACGTAGTCGAAGCGGCGGGTCTTGCCACCCTTGCCGACCTGATCCCATGTGAACCCGCCATAAAGGCTCTTCGGCCGCTCCGGCTTCCATGTTCGGGCCATGTCGACGAGCTCGGCGAACTTCTCTGCCGTGCCGGATGCCTTTTCCTTCCAGTCCGTGACGTCGGCCTTTTCAGGGATGTTGGCCCAGTGATCGGCCAGATCGAGGACGCGCACCGATTTGGCCTTGCCCATGAGGGCGGCGCCACGGACCTGTGCGCGCTGGCGGCCGGCATCGTCGTTGTCGGGCAGGATCACGATGTCCGCGCCGGTCAGGTCCTCGTCGAACTGGTCCGACCAGTATTTGGCGCCGCCGGCATTCGTGGTGCCGCAGAAGCCCCATCCATGCAGCGTCTCGGCATCCTTCTCGCCTTCGCATAGAAACACCGGATCGCCGTTCTCGATCGCGGCCAGCACATCGACCCGGCGATAGAGCCAGCGCACGGCATCAGGGAACTGTTCCTCGGCTTCATACGTCTTGCCCGACTTCGCCTTGAACCAGTCGCCGGACTTCACGCGGCCGTAGAGGCCTTCCTGGAGACCCCAGATCCAGCCCTTGCCTGATGGGTGCGGTCTGCGCTGCATGAACCGGCGCGGAGCATCCTTGGCGAATTTCAGGACCTCATAGGCCAGCGCGCCCTTTGCGTCGTGGTAGGCGTAGGTCGCGATCGGGTGATGATCCATGAACCCGGCGAACTTGCCCTGTGGCGCGTGCTGCCCGTTGGCCGCCCCGTTCGCTGGCCGCTCCCGCTTTTCGATGAGGCCTTGTTCCTGGAGCCACTGCAGGGCTTCCGGCTTCTCGTAGCCCTTGAAGGCCTTCAGGAGATCGAGGACGCCGCCGCCGGTCTGCTCTTCGTGGTCGGACCAGACATTCTTGGTCAGATCGACAGAGACGCTGCCATGGCTGCCCCAGCGCAGTTCCGTACGCGATGAAAGCGCCTTGTTCGGCGCTCCCATGAACTCCTCCAGCACCGCGCGGGCGACTGGCTCTATCGGGACGTTGAAGTCGTCGGGGGATGGCATCAGGCGGCTGCCTCCGGGGCGCGCTCAAGAATGTGCAGTCGCTTTTTTGTGAGACCCGCGAAGCGCCAGCCGTCCTGATAGAAGCAGTGGCCCCATGTGGGCCTGCCGGCGCGCCAGGTCGGCGTAACACCGAGAGGGTCCACGTAAGTGTATAGGCGGGCACCGGGCCACCTCTGCCACGCGAGCGCCCTCGCGGCGGCCAGTTGGCGCGAGGCCACGTCACCGCCCTCCCTGCGGAACACCGCGCAATTCACGCCGTCCTGATCGTCGAGGCTGATGAACTTTCGCCAGACGCAGATGGCATCTGCATCGGCCGAAAGCAGGACCATCTTCTCGCCGGGGCCGACGAAAATCTTCGGCTTGCGGCCATCGGCATAGAAGTACCGGCTGTAGTGTCGATCGAAGATCGCCCGCACGGTATCGTTGCCGTCGCGAACCTCGATCCAACCGTCGCCTATAAGGAAGGGCTGAAGGTTCATCGCTTCACCACCTCCACAGCCACGCCCGGCCTCACGAAGAGCTTTTCCGCCGCCGCCCTGATCTGCGATTTCTCGGCCGCGAACCCGACGACGCCATCCTTGGTCAGATGCGCCAGCAAGGCCTCATGTGCGGCCAGCAGCGCGGCCTGCTCGGTTTCGTAGAGTTGCGCGATGCCGTTGATGCAGACCGGCTGCCACACGCTGTGGCGAAGGCTGCGGAACTGGCCTTCCCAGCCGTTCATGATCGGGATCGCGCGGACGGAGGCCTGGTTCATCGCACAGGCCTGTTGATTTCTTCGCGCAGAGCCGCCGCGTTCATCGCCTTCCGGGCGAGAATGCCGAGACAGCGCTGGCGCTCCTGAGACATGCCGCGATCAAGCACTGTGACCAGGATCATGGCTACACGCATGCCGCGCTCTGGCGGGACCTCGGCGGGATCGAGCCCGAGCGCGTCGATGATCGCGGACACTTCCTTGCCGAAGTCGAGGATCATTGGGCCGCCTCCGACGCGATGTCGTCGATGTCTGGCACGATCGATGGCGCATCGACACGCAACCCGGCATAGTCGAACAGCGATGGGATGCTGACCTCCCGCTCCATCGCCTCGCAGTGCTTGACGCCATCGAGGAAGTAACCGGGATTGAGCTCTATTCCGACGCCGCGGCGGCCGTACTTGATGGCCCGATAGGGCACGGTCATCAGCCCGCCGAACGGGTCCAGCACGGTATCGCCCTCATTCGAGAGCTGCTGGATGGCGCGGTCGACGATGTCGAACTGCAGCGGGCACAGATGCATCTCCTTACCCTTGGCCGCCTGGACACCGTTTAGCGTGCGCATGCGGGCGACGTCGGCCCAGACATCATCATGCCAGGAATGCGGCGGCAGCAGCATGAAGGTCGGCGGCAGGGCGCCGCGCATCTCCAGAGCTTCGGCGATCATGACATGGTGCTCGAAATCGTAGACCGCCTGGAGATTGTACCGCTTCCAGATCTTGTAGACCTGGTCGGCCGGGACGCCGGCGATCTCCTGCGCGGTCAGCAGCCGGTCGCCACTCGAGCGGGAGAAGGCATGCGCGTCGATCTGCCAGCGGGCGCGGCTGTAGCCATCGCCGTTGATCCAGGCCTCGGCGCGGCCGTCCCATTCCTTCTTCGCCTTCACGACCGGCTCGTCGGCATATGAGCGGCTGGTATCGGTCTGCGGCTTGCGGAATAGCAGCAGATATTCCGGCACGCCGACGCCCATCTTGGTCGCGTCCTTGCATTGCTCGGTCCAGCCCAGCCGATAGGTCTGATTGTTCTCCCTCACAACGTCAGTGACGATCGTCTTCATGCCCATGAAGGCGAAGCCATGCTTGCGGAAATGGTAGATGCAGTCGGCGTGGAAGGTCGAAAGCGTCTGGAAGCCGAAACCGTTGATCCCGCCCGGCACGATGCGATCCTTGACATGGATGCAGGCCCAGCGGCCTGGCTTCAGGACACGAAGCAGCTGCGGCGTGAGGAAGTCCATCTGGCGCCAGAAATGGGCGTCATCATCGGTATGGCCGAAGTCGTTATAGGAAGGCGTGTACTCGTACTGGGTCGAGAACGGGATCGAGGTCACGACCAGGCCGACGCTGTTCTCGGGCATTTTCGCTGTCTCGATCACGGCGTCATTGTTGATGCAGGTGTAGCGGTCACCCTTCGCCTCGATCCGCTCGACGCCGATCGACCGCTCCAGCGCCTTCGCCATGGCCTGTTCGTTCAACCGGTACTTCCGGATGATCTCTCCCATCTTCTTCACCAGATGCTCGTGTTGGCGCCATTTGCGCAGCAGGGTCCTCAGGACCTCGCGCTCGCTCTCGGCATGGATGATGTGGATTTCGACCGGCCGCTCCTGCAGGAATCTCTGGATGCGGTGACAGGCCTGGATGAAGTCGTTGAACTTGAAGCCGATGCCAACGAAGACGGCTTTGTGGCAGTGTCGCTGGAAATTGCAGCCCGATCCGGCGATCACAGGTTTCGCGGCGAGGTACTGGATCCGGCCGTCGCTGAAATCGATGATCGCCTGCTCGCGCTCGTCGAGGTCCTGTGAGCCGTAGACGGATACAGAGGCCGGTACCGCCTTCTCGATCGCGCGGCGCTCATCCTCGAGATCGTGCCAGAGCAGGAAATGGTCATCGGGCGAGGCCTCGACGATCTCGACCATCTTAGCGACGCGAGCGGCGAGAGTGCTACGCTTCTCGCGCGCGGCGTCCTGGACGCCGATGGCTGCATCGCGGATCAGGATGCCTTGACCATCGCGCTCTGTCTCTCGGCCGAGCAGATCGGTCTGGACTTCGTGATAGTGGACCTTGAGAGGCGGCAGTTCGTAGCCTTCGTCGGAAAACCCGAGGTCGGACGGCTTCTGCAGGAAGATCGCCCAGGAGGAGACCCAGAGCCAGAATTCCACTTCCTTGTGCGGATGGAGCGTTAGCCGGTCAGCCTTCTCGCTGTCGCGCTTGAAGAACCTTGTCTTGGCCTCGCCGACATCCATGATGCCGAGATAGGCGGCATAAGCCAGAAGCTCGATGAACTCATTCGGGCTGGGCGTGGCCGTGGCAACAAAGCGGTATCTTACCCCTTCAGTGCGGATGCCCTGCTCGCGGTCGTCGCCGGCGAAGAGCTTCATGAATTCGCGGAAGGTCTTCGTGCCGCCGAAGCCGCGAAGGCATGAGGCCTCGTCGAGCGAGGTTGCCTGAAAGAGCCGGGGATCGAGCTTCCCCTCCCGCACTGTCTCGTAATTGGTGATGTAGAGGCCTTTCTCGTCGGCCTCATCAATGCGCCGAATGAAGCGCAGCGGCACGCCCAGCTTCTCGGCATCGCGCATGAACTCCTGACGAACGCCCAGCGGGGCGACAATCAGTCCGCGGCCGCCCTCCTGCGCCAGAACAAGCCGCAGGGTCTCGATCTGCATGAAGGTCTTGCCCAGCCCGAAGGCGGCGAAGATCGCCCGCCTGCCGCCACGCACGGCCCATTCGACAATGGCGCGCTGGTGATCCTTCAGCAGCGGATGGACAGCACCGGGATCGATTGCGATGCCTTCGGCGGTGGCGACAGCAGCCTTGGCTTTCAGGAACTCGTGATAGGCCTGCAGGGTCATGCTGCCCTCCCGATCTGGTCGAGGGCGTAGCCGCCCCACTGGTCAGCCATGGCCTCGGCAATGCCCGGGAAGAACCGGCTGCGCTCTTTCCATCTGTCCGGGCCCGGGCTCATGTGATGGACGCGCGGCGTGCGGCCCTCAACGATGTTGGTCGGCGTGAGCGGTGGCAGGTTCTTCAGCCAGAGACAGGTGCGCTTGGTCTCACCATGCCCGAACTGCCATGGCTGGACCGATTGCGACGGCTCCTGATAGTTCCTGATCCGCTCCTTGGCGTGCCGGTGCATGACCGGGTTTTCGACAGCGATGCGATCGACGGGCGCGTTCCACAGATCGGAAAAGAGAGTGCAGCCTTCATCGAGTTCGGCCCACATCTCTTCCCGGGTGCGGCCGGGCGGCGGCTCCGAAAGCCACCTGACGCCGCTGTTGCACAGTCGCGTGCACGGCGGGTGCGCCACGATCAGCAGATCCCAGCCGTCATGCAGGATGTCGCGGACATCGCCCGTGATATGCCTGTTCGATCGATCCTCAGCCGGCAACAGATCGCACGACCATGCATCATGACCGCGGTTGGCGAAGGCCCGGCGCACGATGCCGGAGAATTCGCAGGCGACAAGGACGCGCAACTCCATCACGCCGCTTCCTCCTCGCGCATGCCTTCCATCCCCGCCGCATCAAGCCGCAGCACGGTCAGCGCCGCCGCCAGTTCGGTTAGGATGGCCGGTTCCTTGGCCACGGTGGCATCGGCCACAAGCGCGCGGCCTGCCTTCATGGTGGCGTCCTGCAGGGTGAAGCGGTGAAGGATGGTCTCCGCACCGTCTGTGATCTTGACGACTTCCCAGCCGCCCTCGCTTACCCTGAGCAAGCGTTCGGCGTTCTGCCCGGCAACAGGCGCGCGCCAGATCACAGGGCTCGATGGTGGAGGCAGCGGCGTCCCGGTCGCGTCGGTAAAGCCGATGCTGTGTTCGTCTCGCAGGATGCGGATGAAGTGGTCGGCCGCGCGTTCCATGTCCTCGGCGCCGATCAGCGGGAACGGGCCGACGCGGGCACGCCACCAGGCGCGGGCTAGGATGTTGGGGAGATCAGGCATTGGCTCTCCCCATGGGCAACAGGCGATAGAGCCCGTAGTTACCAGCCCCGCCGCGAGCCATCGGTATGGTCCAGCCGTGCATACTCACCAACGGGCGAAGACGGCAGAGCTGCTGGTTGATCACATTCGACGGATTGTCCGGGCCACCATCGGGATCGTCCCAATAGATCGCGTCGATCAGCTGGCTCTTGCTCACCGCCCTCGGATAGGCGTCGGCAAGCGCCTTGATGATGCGCATCTGCTGCTGTGGAACAGACATGTGCAGAAGGTCCTCGACCGGGACCGCATCGGCCATCGGGCCGCCGCAGCATGGGCAAATCAGCATGGCATCCTCCACTTCGCCTTGACCCCGGCAATCCGCAGAAAGCCGATGGTGTCGGATGCCCGCAGGAACCGCGGCGGTCTGAGGCAGGCGTAGTAGAATCGGAGGTCCGCGATCTTCATGGCAGCACCCCGGCCAGCACGAGGGCGACGAACGAGACGGCCGCGACGAGCGAGCCGATGTGAAGGGCGCGGGTCATGTCAGATACCCTCCATCTCGGGTTGCTCCGCCTTGGCACGGACCACCGGAGGTCGCCCATGGTTGGGATGGAAGCCGAATACCCGTTCCGCCTCCCTCCGCGCCCTGACGGCGTCATCTTTCGAAGAGAACTCCCCAAGGTGAATCGCCCGATAGTTCACCTTGATTTTGGCCACCCACCGCCCGCTTCGCCGGCTGAAGTGAACGCCTGTCGTGCCAGATGTGTTGTCCCTGCGCCGCTTTTGATTTTGGCTATTCGTCAGGGACGTTGCTTCGCGAAGGTTCCCGATCACATTTCCGGCTTCGACGCCTTGAACGTGATCTATCTCCGGCGGGTAAAATCCATGAACAATGGCGAAGATCGCGCGGTGCGCCAGAATATTGACGCCGAGCACGGAGCCGCACTGATATCCATCTTTCCTAACTGCGGTTAGCGCTCGCTTGCCCGCGAGTTTGCTATTCCAGGCCGCCGCCGCCCGCTCCGCACTATACTTCCCGTTTTTGAACATCGAAACATCACGACGACGCCAGTAAAGGGCCCCTGTGGCGGGGTCGTATCGGAGCAAAAGTCGTAGCGCTTGGGGATCAATCTGTGCCAACCTGACAATCCTCTCTCGTTAGCCATCGGAAAGTCTGGGAAGAGGCCCCGGCGAAGGCGACGCCAACGGCATCGGCGGCGTCATCATTGGAAACCTGGATGCGCAGCTGGTCGCATTTCTCGCGAGCGGCGCGCTTCCAGTCCTTCCGCTGCCATCCGGCATGCCTGCCAAATCCGAGGAACTGCTTTCGCCAGGTCTCCGGTGCGATGGCTTCGTAGGGCACCCGGTAGGCAGCGATCACACCCACGGCCGCCCCGGTGAACTGGTTGAGAAGCATCGAAGTGCCGGCGTTGATCGTGGTGGCGTCGTCAGCTTGGCCCACGAGATCGCGGCGAACCTTGCGGTGCTGGACAACGTTGCGCGTTGGCCGCTCGATGCCGATGAAGTCAGGGCGCCGGTCGCGGATCAGGCCGACGATCTTGCGGCCCATGATGCCGGCGCGCTCCTCGAAGCCCTCGCCCTCGATGCGGAACGAACCGGCTTCGATGGCCGACAGGTCCTTGCCGGTGTCGTACCAGGCAAAGCCGGTCACAGTGGCTATGTCCAAGCCAAGGATCAATGGCATCGTTTCCACCCTCGTAAGGCCGCGACAGGCTCGCGGCGGGCCGTGTCACTCGGCGGCTTCGGGCCGTTCTTCGTCGTCGTCGGGGAAGTCGGCGTCGGCATCTTCGGCCGCCGCCGCGTTCACCTTTTCCATCGCGGCAAGGAAGTTATCGCGAACGATGGCCTGCCCCCGGTCGTAGCCGCGAAGCCACGCCTGATCCTCGTCGGAGCCGCCCTCGTAGCCGCTTGATCGTTCCTTGGCGGCAAGCCCGGCAAGTTCGCCCTGCCCCTCAATCCGCTCCACGGCGGGCGCACGATCGCGAAAGAGGTCAGCCTGAAATCCCGGCGCGAGACCGAGCCATGTCAGGATTTCGCCATGGGCGATGAAGCGGTCCGTGACCGTCTTCTTTTCGTCGGCCTCGATGGTCTTGATCGCATAGTCGAGATCGCCCAACACGAGACCGTCGGCCTGTGCCGTCTTGCCGTCCGCCTTGCGCGCGGCCTTGATCTCTTCCATCGCCTCGTTGTGGGCCATGCGCTTGCGAAGATGATGGAAGAACAGCGCCTTGCGCTCGTTCTCGGTGAGCTGCGAATTGTGACCTGGCTCGCTCATCGGGGTTCCTTTCGATTTGGGATGGCTACTCGGCAATCAATCGGCCGATGTGCTTCGCGGCATCACCGACGGTCAGCCACGTCTCGGCAACGTCATCAGAAATCTCGACGCCAAACTCCTCTTCGGCGGCCATTATGAGCTCCACCAGATCGAGGCTGTCCGCGCCGAGTTCATCGATGAAGGATGATTGCTCAGTCACCTTTTCGGGGTTGTCTCCGAAGCCCAGGTGGTCGATGACAATCTTGCGCACGCGGTCCAAGGTGCTCATCAGGCTGCCTTCCGTGTCTGGGGTTGATAGGGAGAGATGCTGATCTGCTTGTGTGCGCAGCAGTATTTGGCGGTGGCGTCGCAGGGCGCGCCGCACATGAAGTGGCCGGGCGCATCTAGGTCCAGTGGCCAACGACAGCGGCCGAACGCCGGGATATCGACCAGCGCGACCGGCTCGACACCGGGCAACGGATCGAACGCGGCGGCCTTGGTGATGGTGATCGGCAGGCCGGGATCGACCTTCGGCGTCTCGATCCGCGCCTTCATCCGGCGCGCGATATGGCGGTCGAGGGAAGCTTCCGACTTGCCGCGCCGCATGGCCGGGCTGTTCATGCGCTGGACAAGCCGGCCCTCGCGCCCGGTCTCCGCAAGATCGCGCCTCGGCAGTTCGCCAAGCGTCCGCAACCTGTCCGCGACTGATCCGATTGAACCACGGTTCGGGGCGCCAAGGGCGGCGGCGATCGCGCCCATGCTCTGACCGGCGAGGATACGCGCCTTGACGGCCGCGCGCTTCTCATCCGGGCTCATCTTCGTCCAGGTGGGCGCCGGGACCGCAGAGGGAGGAGGTTCCGCGGCCCCGGCTGGCGTCTCCGACCGGGAGGAGGTGGACGGGGACGATGGGGAATTGACAGGCCCTCCGGAGAGGGGTGGGACTGCACAGTACGGTTTATCGGCTTTGCCAGCAGTCACCACGGCGCCCGTTACGTCGCCCCTGGTCTCGTGTGCCCTATTGGGCATATTCGTTGATTTCGGACGGGATGCAGCCCGGCCTGACCTGGTCGCCGCTGGCAGCCTGCCTGCCTTGACCAGCCGCGCCGATACCGTGGCGATGGCGTTACGGCTTGGCGCGCCGATCAGTTCTGCGACTGCGCCGAACGATTTCCCGCTCCGAAGAAGTGGCAGCGCGGCCTCGTTCTTCTCGCTGGCGGTCATGTCCACCCATGGCTTCCGGGTCCGGGATGAAAGGGCGTTCATGGCCGCGCTTCCGGTTTTCCAAGCGCAGCCTGAGCAGCGCGATAAGCTTCATGAGCCGATTTCAAGCGCATGTATGCGCCGACCATCATGTCTTTGGGCGGCCTATATCGAAGGCTCCAGAGTACTGAATGATCGATGCCGTGCCGCTTTGCGCAGCGCTCCATAGCGGCCGAAGTCGTATCGCCAGGGCCGCAGTGTTCGGCGGCAACCAAATCAGCGGCCCACTCATGGGCTTGCTGCACGTATGGAGATTCGATGACAAACTCGCGAGGCTCAAAAGCATCGCCGATCTGCCTTATTTCGGCGATCTGCTGCGGCCCGAGGCGGAACCACTCGCCAAACTCCCGACATGCGTCGAAGCGCCGATGGATCGCCTTTTCGCGGGCGCGGTCTCCATCGACCATGTGGATAATGTCGAGTGGGCCGTGTTCCCTTGATAGGTGACGGATGCGGGCCGCGACGCGCGCGCTAAAGCCGATCTTTACGAGACCGTCCTTTCGGCGAACGAAGTATATCTTCCCGACCGTCACTGCCGACCTCCCGCAGTTCCGGCGCGATCACGAGCGCCAGCCACCGAGCGGAGCGCAGTAAGGAACGCGCTATAGAAATCCTCTTCCGGGCCAGCCAGGAGAGTTTCGGCGGCGGCGATGAGGTCTTCGTTCGTGCGGAGTTCCTGTCGGCCATAGCGGAGACCTGTTTCTTCCTCGATTGCCCGCAATTCGTCGGCGCTGATCGATATGCGCGGGTCCGCATACCAAGCATCTTTCGTGCGGCTGTAGTTCCAACCCATCCGCCGCGCCGCGTGACGGATGCGCGCGCCGACCATACCCATGGAAGGCGGCGCAACGCGGTCGCGCAGCGCGAATGACACAAACTCAACGCTCGACATTTCGGATTCCTCCGACGACTTTTCGGATTTTTTCGACATGACCTGCTCCATTCTCCCGATCAGCGCTGGACACGCGATCAAAGGAGCGAGCAGATGAAGAAGCGGACGAAAGACGGCCCACCATCGGCCAAGATGGCAACCGGGCCACCACGCCCCGGAGTTCCGAACCGATGATCAAGCCGCCGGCTAGGGCGGCAAGGGTCGCGTCAACGGAAGTGATGGGGGCGGAGAGGAAGGCGAGCATGTCAGGCGGCTCCTGCCGACCCGGTGACAGCCTCATAAAGCTCATCAAGGACGGTCGCTTCCGCGAGAGTTTCTTCGCCCTTCTGGCGTTTGAACTTCCGAGCCTCGTCAAGATAGTCGGGGTTCTCGATCAGGAACGCGACGGGCATGTGCTGTTGGAGCGTCGGCACATAGTGGCTGTTGCTGTGCAGCTTCTTCACGATGTCCTGGAAATCTTCGGAGATCGTGGCGAAATCGATTTGCTCGGCGGCGGCAGTCCGGCTGCTCTTCAGGTATCGCGTGAGAAACGAAATCACGCCGTCGCGCAGCATCCTGTCAGCACCTTCCCGCTCAGCCGCTTCCGATGTTGCGGGAAAGGCTTCCGCGATCACGCGATCTGCGATGCGCGGTGCACTGTTGCCCACCTCTTGCATCGCCGCGTGGACGTGCTGGTAAAATATCTGGAGCTTGTCAGTGAGCATTCAGCTTCTCCGCGATTTCATGGATGATGGCGGCGGCGCGGCGGACGGCCCGGACATTGGCGGTTTGATCGTCCCGGCGTTCGGCCATGCCCTGAATGGCCAGAGCGATGTTTTCGTCTGTTGCCCACTCCGCGAACGCTCGGCATGTGCCGTAGAGATGCGTCCACGCCGCTCCAGCCTTTGTCGGCGCGACGTAGTGGGGATTGCGGTTCGATTGAGATGGACCGCCGCCGCGAAGGCCCTGCTTGGCAGCTTCCGTCACGGCTTCCCGAAGCGCCGCCTTGTTCGGTTCAAGGCCCTGAGCCAGACGGGCATCAAGCGCGCGGCGGGCAATGCCGGGTTGCGCGACTTCCGCGTCTCGGATCAGGCGGGCTTCGTGGATTTCCTTGTGGGAAAGACCGAGATCAGCGGCGGTTGGTGTATCTTCTCCTCGGGAAGTTACGCCCCCGAAATCGCCACGCTTCCCGACTTCACCGCGCTCCTGCGCAGCATCGTATTCGTCGGCCAATCGACGCTTCGCCATCGCTTCGATTTCGAGCGCGTCGGCCTGGGCGCGATGAGCAGCGGCAATAAGCGTGTCGTGTGCGCCCTTGGCCTTAGCCATTCGCGCCGCCTTCTTGGCCGCGTCATAGACGACAGACGCGCTATCGCGGGCGTCCAGCACTTCCGCCGCGCTGGTGGCGTTGGCGAGTTGGTTGGCAGCTTGCCGGACAAGGCTCGGGAGGGATGCAGCTTCGATTACAGCGACGTGGTTCATGCGGCAGTCTCCGCTGCTACTGCCGCAACAAGGGCTTCGAGCGTCACGCCCGCGATGCCTCGCTCTTCGGCCTTGCGGATGACGATCGGCCAGTACACGGGCGGGATGGAAGCACGGCGGCGCATGGCCTTCGCGGTTCCGTACGCCACCGACAAATCGTCAGCGAATTCGGAGAGTGACGGCCAGAGGTTGATGATGTCGGTGTGCTTCATGATGCGCGATAGGGTACATATCATACCCTGTTTGTCAAGCACCTTCGGTATTACTTGTACCCGGCCTGGCGGGTACGCTTCCCACCATGAAGAGCGACATGGAAAGACGTGAACGGGAAGAGCGCGCGGCGCGGCTAGTCGAAGCCCGCAAGGATGCCGGGTTTCGCGGCCCGCAGGCTGTTGCCGATCGGTTCGGCTTCAATGTGAACACCTATAAGGCGCACGAGGCGGGCCGGAACGGTTTTGGCATTGCGGACGCCAAGGAATATGCGAAGGCGTTCAAAGTCTCTCTGAACTGGCTCAACTTCGGCATCGGATCGAAAGACGACCCTGATGAGCCGGTCGAGATGAAAGAGGTGAAGCTGATTTCCTGGGTGAGTGCGGGCGCGCTTGTGCAGCCCGAGACTTCGATTTCACCCGAGGATCTGGAATACGCGCCGACGGTTTTCACCACAGACCTTGACGCATCCGGCGACTGGATCGCCTTGCGTGTGGACGGCGATTCGATGAACAGGATTTCGCCGCACGATAGCATCATCTTTGTCAATCGCCGTGACCGAAAACTGGTGCCGAACGCCTGCTACATCATCGCAGATGGCGAAGGCGGCGCGACCTACAAGCGGTATCGCCCGCCGAACACATGGGAGCCTGTGTCGACAAATCCGGCGCATCGGCCGATGGAATTGCCGGATGGCCAGCACCCTGAAATCATCGGGCGCGTGCGAAAAACCGTACTGGCGATGTAGGAGGCCGCGCTGTTATAGGTGTTCCCATGCCGAAGAGGAAAAGCCATGCCTGCCGCAAAAACCGAAGCGAAACCGGTGCAGACGTTTTTTTTGTTCATCGTCGTTAGCGCGATGATCTACGGCCTCTACGTCTATTTCACTTCGGGCGATGGCCCGAGCACGGCTGAACGTCGGTGCCAGGATACGGGCCTCGCTTTCGTCATGTCCCAGAACTTTGTCAAGCAAGCACTGAGATCGCCATCGTCAGCTTCGTTCCCTTCCGCCACATCGAATGGGGTAAATGTCCGCCGATCTGGTGAATGCGAGTTTCAGGTTCGCGGCTATGTCGATAGCCAGAACGCCTTCGGGGCCGTGCTCCGAAACAACTACTCCATCACGATGAGATATAATCCGGACAGCAACCGATGGAGCGGTAGCGATCTATCGTTCTCTGATTGATCATCTCTGTTTCAGGTTCTTGACTGTAGGAAGCTCTGAGCCCCGAACATAGGAGGACTAAGCCCCGTGCTCGAAAGCATCAGGGGTTAGCCCCTATGCAGGTGGTGATCTTGACTGCCGGAGCCGCCCGTCACCCCTTCCGACTTGCTCGAAACCAGCGGCAAGCCTCGACCGCACTTTTCCGTCTCGCCTGGCAGCGACACGGCGAACACCCCTTCGGTCTTTCGGAGTGGGGCTGTACTTTGTTCGCACCCAGTGGTAATACGATACCGCTTTCCAAAACGGCGAGAGCGCCACCGTCTTCAACCATCCGCTCTCTTTTAGCCCCGGCCTCACCAGCCGGGGTTTTCCGTTTCTACGGCACATTTTCCACCCTGTAAAGATTTCGGGTATTTTTTGTACCCTACCCTATTGACGGATTAGGGTACATATCGTACCTTCCTCACCATCACGGAGGACGAACCCATGACCCCGACGCCCAACGAAGAATTCATCCAGATCGCTGACATGACCGCGTGGAACGCGTTCTGGCGCGACAATGCCGAGTGCCTTGCCGAGGATTACGGCGACGAGGCCATTTGCCTTGAACTCGCTCGCCGGGGCAAACTGTTGGTCGGTGGTGGCGCTGCCCCGCTCTTCCGCGTCGGCTTCGCCACCGCCCTAGACCGAGCCATTGAGGCCATCGAAACTGCCACAGTCCCGGCATCCGCGATCCGCGCGATGCACGAGCTTCGCCGGAAGTCGATCCGCCGGTTCGCTAACGACTGCACCAGCTGCAGCCACGAGGCCGCGATGGTGAAACTGGCCTGGCCGCTCTTCACCAGCTTCTTCTCAACCGATGACGCCGTGGTCGTGCTGGCAAGGGCTTACCGCGTGCAGCGCCGCGCGCAGCGCAACAGGCATTGGAGCTACGACCACAACCGACTTGCTGCCCTTCGCGAGCGGCTGACCGTGGCGCGCTATCTGCGCCGGTTCTCTCGGCAGGTCTGGCTCGATCGGAGGGCGGCGGCATGAGCGCGACGGCTCTCTTCCACGGCGCGCGCCACATCACCGCAGACGCGGGCGATACGCTTGGCGCACCGCTCTCCATCCACATCGGCGACGGTTCCCGCGTGACCCTGTTCACCGGCGACCACGCCCTTACCCGCAAGCTGGCCGACGCGATCAACGCCGTCATGGCCGAACACGACAAGCAGGAGGCGGCGTGATGCTGATGCTTTCAACCGAACAGACCCGCGTCGTCATGCATGGCATCGATAACAAGCTCTCGTGGCGAGAGATCGATCGCCCTGTGGGCCCACAGCCAATCCCCGACTGGTGCACGGGTGTCCATGTCGATTGGGTAGAGGGGTACAGCAACAGCCCGCGCATCCGCCTCAAAGTCACGGGCGATGTTCGCGAGTGGCCTGAGAAGCGTTTCGTCTGTGAGGGCGGCAAATTCTACCGCGCCCGTCACGAAGACGGGCGGATGGAGCAATACGCCCACGGCGGCGCAGTCGCTCCGGCGCAGGTCCAGCGGTGGCGATCTGCCGATGGGACGATCCGGCAGTATCGCCGAAGCGGCCCCGAATGGGCCGAGACCGGCGACAGGGGCATGGGCCTGATGTCCGTCGATGGCGATTGGGCCGAATATGGCTACGAACCCGGCGAGTGGGTCGAGATCACCGTCAACGCCACGGCGGCGCAGCAAGGCTTCGGCGGCGCACATATCCCCATCATGATGGAAGACGGCTCCGATCTGGTCCTTCGCGGCCCGTGGCATGTCGGAGCGCCAGAAGGCTACGCCGAAGTCTCCTACATCGACGTGAGCAAGCCGGACCGCTGGTATCAGCGTCGCGGCAAGCCGTGGCACCACCGAACCGCGCGTGCGGGCCTCTACCTTCGGCACGACACCTTCACGGCTATCATGGCGCGGTTTGCTGCCCACCTTCCGTTGGCGAGCGTCACATACGGCGGCGCGACCACGCTGGAACCCTTCAAGGCTGAGTGGGGCGAGCCCAAGCGCCTCGTCTATGAGCGTGAATGGTTGGCACGGAAGGCCGCTCGCGAAGCCGCAAAGACCGTGGGGGCCGCCTGATGCAATCCGCCCTCTTCACCCTCTTCGCCCGCTACCCGCTCCGGTCCGTGCTGATCGCGGTCCTCGTGGTGGCAGCCTTCGACACCATGCCGGTTTGAACCAGGAAGGACTGACCCGATGACATTCGAACACGCTGGCGCTGTCGCCACCAAGATCGTTGACCGCTGGGCATGGTGGCAGGCCGCTCTGGCCGATCCACGCGCCGTCGGCAAGTCGCTCCCGGTGCACGAGAACGAGCCGCAGCAGGGCTATTTCCGCGTCAAGAACAAGGCCGGCGGATATGACCCCGTGGCGATCTTCTACCCCGACGACAGCGACACCCTCGTCGCCTACCGCGCCAATCGGGAAGTCGATGCCGGAGAAATCTGGACGTGGGCATGCCGCCAGCCGGTGACCTACGACGCCTATCAGCAGGCCATCGGCGGCGACGGCTGGCCCGATGACGATCCGACAGTTGCGTCGCAGGTCGCCCCGCCGCCGCCCGGCCACAACTCCGGCGCAATCGACGAGGCCGAAACTCTCCGCGACCAGATCGAAGCGGCCAAGCAGGGCGCCGACGCCTATCGCGAGATCAGGGACGATGGCCAGCTGACCAAGGCGCAATCGCTCCGCGCCCGGCTGCTCGAACTCTCCAACGAGGCCGTGAAGCGGCACAAGAAGGAGAAGGAGCCGCACCTTGAGGCCGGCCGCGCCGTCGACAAGAAGTGGTTTCCGCTGCGCGACGAGGCCAAGACCGTGGCCGATGCGATCCGCCAGGCCATGAGCGCATGGGAGACCGAAAAGCTCCGGCGCCAGCGCGAAGCGGAGCGGAAGGCCGAAGAGGCGCGCCGCAAGGCCGAGGAAGAGGCAAGGAAGGCCGAAGAGGCCGGGAAGCCAGCACCGGAGCCGACGCTCGCGCTGGAGCCTGAGCCGGTCGCTGCGCCTGCCCCCGCCCCGATCAAGGGCACCTACGGCAAGGCCGCGAGCGTCTCCGTCAAGCTCTTCGTGAAGGACGTCACGGACTGGACGGCGCTCGCCACCTACATGAGCGGCCATCCCGAATTGCAGGACACGCTTCGCAAGCTCGCCCAGCGCGCGCTCGATGCTGGCCGCACCAACATCCCCGGCATCACCACGGAAGAAAGGGCCAACGTCCGATGACCGATGCACCCACTCTCGTCGCTGCCGTCAAGTTCAAATGGCAAAAGGACGACAAGACCTACGATTACTTCGTTCCGGCCGGCCTCGATGTTGCCCCCGGCGACAAGGTGATCGTCGAAACCAAGCGCGGCGAAACCGAAGTCGTGGTCGCCGCGATCAAGGACAACTCCGACATGGCGGAGAAGTCGATCCTTCGCCGAGCCGCGCCCGCCGAACCCGATGCAGCCGAGCCTGTGCAGCCTAGCAACGATTGGAATTTCTGATGGCGAAGTGGGAGCGAGGCGGCCGAATTGATGATCCGAGAGTGGTGATCGAGTTCATCCTCGCCGGCGACGTCGTCTTCAACGGCCACAAGCCCCAGAACGCCGGATGGCTCCAGAACTGGAGCATCAGCCAAATCAAATGAGAGACAGCTATGGGCCGGTTTTTCCTCGCCCTCCCGATGAAAAGGAAATTCGAATGAACGCTATCGTTACCACAACCGACGACGCCCCTCGCCTGCCGTCTCTTCAATCGGGCGGCAGCGTCAAGGCTATCGTCCCCCAGGACTTCGACGGCGCATGGCGCATCGCCAATGCCGTCTGCAAGGCTGGCATGGCACCTAAGGGCCTCGACACTCCCGAAAAGGCCATGGTCGCCATCATGCACGGCATGGAGGTCGGATTGACGCCCATGGCCGCGCTGCAATCCATCGCCGTCGTCAACGGCCGCCCCACGATCTGGGGCGACGGCGCAATCGGACTGGTGCGAGGATCTGGCAAACTCGAATGGCTCAAGGAGCGCATCGAGGGCGACGGCGACAAGATGGTTGCCGTATGTGAGGTCAAGCGCAAGGGCGAGCCCGCCGCCGAGCCGGCCAAGTTCTCTGTTGATGACGCGAAGAAGGCCGGTCTTTGGGGCAAGCAAGGTCCGTGGCAGCAATATCCGAAGCGGATGCTCGCCATGCGCGCCCGCGCTTTTGCCCTGCGCGATGCCTTCGCGGACGTGCTTCGCGGGCTCGGCATTGCTGAGGAAGTCGGCGACATCCAGCCGATGAAGGACATCACGCCGCCCAAGCCGCCCGCACCTCCGAGGCCTCCCGCACCGCCGTCCGCTGGCATCCAGGCTCCGAAGGCCGAAGTCGTCGACGCCGACACAGGCGAGATAACGGACGCCGACGAAGGCGCCTCCGAGGCCGACACCGCGTCAGACGCCCCCGACCCCAACACCGATTCGGCTGCTGCCACCCCCCAGGCGGCCGAAGAGCCGTCGCCCGGCGAAGACTCGTCCTCCGATCTGGGCGACGGCGATCCCATTGCAGCAGCGCGCCAGAGAGGCATCGAGGCGCGAGGCAAGGGCATCAGCCGCAAGGCTGTCCCGGCCGATCTGCGCTCCGACGAGAAACTGCTCGAGGCGTATCTCGAGGGCTTCGACGGCTGACGCCGACGGGCATCCCCAACCCATAGGAGACCGACATGACGATCAACGCCCATATCGACCGCCAGACAGCAACGATTGATGGCGTCACTTTCACCAACACGCATAGCGGCCAGAAGCGCGCCTATGGCGACAGTTTCTACGAATACGACGTGACCAGCGATCTTCCGGCAGATGAGGTCGAAAAGGTCTGCCGCGAGCGCGTCTACAAAGCCATCCCCAAGGCCGAGTGGCAGGCCGACTATCGCCAGCCCGGATGCAGCATGGAGAAGGCTTTCCGCCCTCACTACGAGTTCCGGCAAATCGAGCCGGGCAAGTTCCGGTACGTCGTCACGCGCCTCTACACCGATTGAAGGAGACCCCCATGAACCTGAACCCCCTACGCATCATTTCCCGCAACCACGACGCCGAGTTCGTGGCCGCCGTCGCCGACGAGATCGAACGCGACCCTCCACGGTTCCCGCCGCTGCCCATGATCGACAAGGCTCAGACCAGTGTCGCCAAGGCGCTTGAGCAGGCCCGCGACCGGCAGACCCGGCTGGAACGCGAGATCGCGGAACGGCAGGAGGATTTGCGCCAGACCAATGTCGTGATCGAGGCATTCGAGGCGTCGGCGAAGGTGCTGGAGGCCGGGCAGGATGGCGAGAAGCTTGCGCCGGCAGAGCCCGAGGTCGAGCGGCTGGTGCCGCGCGGCGTCCGTGGCGCAAGTGCGGAAATGGCCGCAGCCGAAGAGGTCCGCGACGCCAGCGGCAAGGTCGTCAAGTCGCGCCGCAACCAGGTAGAGGCGGCTGAGTGATGGGCGGGCGCGAGCTTACACGCGACGATGTCGCCGACCGCGTGAAGAAGGTGATTTGCAAGCACCTCGGCGCGGACATCGATGCGGCTACCGACGCGACCCTCTTGCGAGACCTTGGCGCCGACAGCCTCGACGATGTCGAGATCGCCATAACGCTCGAAGCGAAATTTGGCATCGTGATCCCCGACATGGACCTCGAAGACCTTGCGAGCGTCGATGACTTCGTCAGGGCGGTATGGGGAAGGGTCCAGCCATGACCGCCCTCCCCACCTTCCGCGTCCATTTCGAGGACGGCGAGATCGTCCGCGTCTCGGCCGCGTCACCCGACGCCGCGCGCAAGCTGGCCCTACAGCGGCGCGAGGGCATCGTCACTAAGGTCAAGCGGGATAGGGAGCAGGCTGATGCGTGAAGAAAGATGGCTCCCCGTGGTCGGTTTTGAGGGGCTGTATGAGGTCTCGGATATGGGGCGGGTGCGCAGTCTTGATAGGACGATCATGCGGCGCATCGGCAAGGGGAAAACACCCGATCGTATGGTGCCGAGCTTCTTCCCCGGAAAGGTGCTTTCCCCGGGTATCGCATCGAACGGATATCCGACCGTGCAGCTCTGTGGCGCAACTCACACAGTCCACAGCATCGTCCTGAGAACGTTTGTCGGCCCCGCGCCTGACGGATGTGAATGCCGGCATCGAGACGGCGACAGGCTGAACTCCCGATTGGCGAATCTGCATTGGGGCACGCGAGCGGAAAACGTTGCAGATATGGCTGCTCACGGGACGCGCGTTCGGGGCGAGGCCTACACTACAGCCAAACTGACCGATGATGCGGTTCGGAAAATACGTCGCCTTCGTGGCCGCGTCCCGCAATCGCTACTTGCTGAAATCTTCGATGTGAGCCCGGCGGCCATCCAGGCTGTGCACGACGGGCGCACGTGGACACACGTCGTTTAGGAGGTCGCCATGCTGATCCGCGTTTTTGACACCGAAAGCACCGGGCTTCCGTCTGAAGATGATCCGCATGCGCTGGTTGAGATAGGGTGGTGCGACATTGTAGGCGGCGCGGTCGGGACGCCGAAATCAATACTCGTGAACCCGGGCCGGCCAATTCCTCCCGGCGCCATGGCTATCCATCACATCACCGATGAGGATGTGGAGAATGCACCTTCACCGGAGGTTGGGTGTGCTGCCCTGATGGAAGGAAAGCCCGACCTGTTCGTCGCCCACAACGCCGATCATGATCGCCAGTTCTTCGGCGGGGGCGATATTCCGATCGCATGCAGCTACAAGATTGCTCTGAGGCTGTGGCCCAATGCCGAGCGGCACAACAATCAGTTCCTTCGCTACTACCTTGGTCTTCAAGCTGATCGCACGCTTGCCGAGCCGTCACATAGAGCCGGCCCAGATGCGTACGTGACCGCCCTGCTCTTCAAACGCATCCTCGATGAATCTGTCGCCAAGGGCATCGATGTCGAAACGATGATCCGCTGGACGAAGGGCCCTGCCCTGCTGCCCCGGATCAATTTCGGCAAGCACAAGGGCGCGCGCTGGGAAGACGTGCCGATCGATTACCTGCGCTGGCTGGCCGAAAAGTCGGACATGAACCGCGACGTGAAGGCCAACGCCCGTCACTGGATCAAGCAGAGGGAGGCAGCCTAATGCGCCCGCCCTGCCCGAACTGGCCAGAATGCCATTGCACCGATGCCTGCGATGCTGACTTGGCCCGCCGCGCCCGTCCCGGCTTCTGGCTGATCGCTGGCGCCCTTCTGGCCGCGTTTGCGGTCGGCACCGTCATCGCGTTCGTGGGGAGGCTGATCTGATGCCCTCCCGCACCCTTATCCGCCGCATCTGCCTTGCATGGGAAGCATGGCGCTCCCATCGCTGCCTGTGCCGCCTGCCCGCCTATCGTGAGGCTGTGAGGGCCGAGCGTGAGGCTGCCCGACGCGGATGCACCAGGGCGATCAATCTGGCGCGTCAGGCCAAGCGCAGGGCCATTGTCGAGAACATGAAAGGGGCCGTCTGATGTTTTTGCTATGCGGTACGCGCACCATGGCCGGCGCGAAGCGCATCATCCACGAAAGCCCGCCGAAGCCGAAGCGCGAGAAGCTGGTTGATTTGTCGCGGCGCTGGCAGGCCAAGCAGGCGGCCAAGGCGCGGGCGCTTAACCCGGTCTGTCGGCCGATGACCGATGTCGATTTGCTGGCCTATCTCGATGGCCCGCAATATCGACCGATGCGCGACATGATCGAAAGGGTCTGCGCATGGCATCCCGGCGTCACCTATGCGGATGTGGTCGGACCAAGCCGCAAACGGCCCGTCATCGCGGCGCGGTTCGATGCCATCGCGGCGATCTGGATAAATTGCAAGGTTGGTGGCGAGCGGCCTTCGTTGCCGGTGATCGGGAAGGCGGTCGGCGGCAGGGATCACACATCGATCCTGTCGGCGCTTAGAAAGCGGGGCATGGCATGATCCTCGTCCACCGCCACACATTCGCCACCCGCGACGTGATCGAGCTGCTGCTCAACGACAGCCCGGAAGCCGACCGCTGGCAGATGCGCGTCGAGGGCGACGAGCTGGTGATCGATATCGTGGGGCCGACCTCCAATGCTGGCGCAAAAATTAACACGCCCCCACAATCGGCCACAGAAGCCCCAGAACGCGCGACAGCTTCCGACCGCCCAACTACACCGGAAAACGAAGAACGCGCACCAGCGGCCACGGAACCCGGCAAAGACGAGCCCGAATTGAAGGGAGGCCGACTTGCCCGCGACGCATCCATGCTCTGCCAGGACAAGACATTCCGGCTCTGGATCGATGCCGACGATGCCGACCAGGCGCGCGAGATCGTGCTCAGGCATTGCGGCGTCGAAAGCCGGCGCCTGCTCGACCACGATGAAGCCGCGGCCGGGAAATGGCGCGAGATCGATCGGCTCTATGCGGCGTGGATGAACGGGGATGACGAGGCAGTGATGCCGGCGAACGAGGAGATGGTGCTGTGACGATGACCGATAGGGAACTGATCGAGCGGCTAGAGAGCGCAGTCATCGATTGGGATGGGTCGCAAGAAGTGGATGGGGCTGATCTGGTTCGGCCGCTAAACTGCGGCGAGGCCCGCGCCATTGCCGCCCGCCTACGCGCTCTCACGGCAGAGCCGGTTGCCGCTTACACGATCGACTACACCGGCTGCTATATCCTCAATACCGATATTGCCAGGATCGAGAAGATCGCGGCAGAGGGATCGAAGGGGCCGACCGAAGTCGTCTACCTTTACGGTGGCCCGCCGCCTGCCACGGCAGAGCCGGATGAGGCGATGGTGGAGCGGGCTGCGAGGGCCATCTACGAAACGAGAATTGGTGATGGCACAAACTACTACGCTTGGGGCGATCCGTGTTTCTACGCGGAGTACCCCGACGTGGTGGATAGCATATATGCCGAAGCCCGTGCCGCTCTCTCCGCATCCCCTCGCCGGGAGGGGTGGAGGCCGATTGAGACGGCGCCGAAGGACGGGACGCGGGTGCTTTTGGCCCGCGTCGGAATAGACGCGATGCATACTGCGTTTTGGCGCGGCAGCACCTGGCATTGCGGTGGGCTTCAATACTTCAACAACCCCACTCACTGGCAACCCCTCCCCTCCGCACCGCAGGAGAACGGGAAATGAGCGCGCGGGAAGACGAAGCAAAGAAGGCCGATGTCCTGAAGGTGCGCAATGCGCTTTTCGAGGCCGGCGATGGCATGACATTCGACGCCTTCATGCAGGGGTCGATCATGGCTCAGGCCAAGATCGCCACGGAAACGGCATCATCCCCTGACGAGGCCGCGCAATCGCTGATGTATTACTACAACATCGCGATCCAGGCTCTGCCGACCTATTGGGCCGATCGATCGAACCTTTCCCACGAGGGGGAGCGGGACGGATGACGCGGGCGCTCGCCATCCGTGAAAACCAAGTCCGTGCGATCATCCGCGCGGCCAAGCGGGAAGGTGCGCGCATAGAAGTCAAGATAGGGGATGCCGTTGTTACCGTGTTCCCCGATGATCGCCCACAAGCCGAGCGACCGATTGACGACGGGGAGGACTTCCGGCTTTGACCGAGACAATGCCCCGCAAGCTGCCGCCCTATGTCACGCGCGAACGGACCCGACACGGGCAGATGGTGTTCTATTTCCGGCGCGGAAAGGGCAAGCGCATACGGCTCCCGAGCATATCGGACCGCGCCTTTGATGCGGCCTACCATGCCGCGCTGGCTGGCGAGCCCACCCCTAAGAAACAGGTCGCCAACACGACCACTCTGAAATGGCTGATCGCGCGCTACCGTGAAACGGCGGGCTATCGCGGGCTGTCTAAGGCAACCCGCCGCCAGCGCGACAACATCTTCAAGAACGTCGAGGACGCGGCTGGGCACGTTCCCTATCGCGCCGTCACGCGAAATAAGATTGTCCAGGGGAGAGAGGACCGGCGCAACACGCCCTCGCAGGCCCGCAATTTCCTGGACGCCATGCGCGGGCTTTTCCGATGGGCACTGGAGGCCGAGCATGTCACGGAAGACCCGACGTCGGGGGTCAAGAACCCGCCGCGGCCCAAGACGCAAGGCTTCGCAGCCTGGACGGATGACGACGTGGCGGCATTCGAGGCCAAGTGGACGGCAGGTACAAAAGAGCGCGTCTGGCTGCACATCCTGCTCTACACCGGGCTTCGTCGCGGCGATGCCGTTCGGCTAGGTCGGCAGCACGTCAAGGATGGCGTGGCGACCATACGGACGGAAAAGACGGGGATGGAAGTGAACATCCCGATCCTGCCCGAGCTTGAAGCAACGCTGGCCGCCGGTCCTGTCGGGGATCTGGCATTCATCGTGGGGGAAACAGGGCGCCCGCTGACGAAGGAGACCTTCGGCAACATGTTCCGCGCGGCGTGCAGGGCAGCGGGGCTGGAGGGCAAATCCGCGCATGGGCTGAGGAAGCTTGGCGCTTCGCGCGCGGCGGAACACGGCTTGACCGTGAACGAACTGGAAGCGCTATACGGATGGACGGGCGGCACCATGGCCAGCCACTACACCCGAACCGCCGACCGAAAGCGCCTCGCAAAGCAGGCGGCGGAAAAGATCAGGAACGCCCAACGCCCTCACCACCATCTGCCGGTGCGGGGGAAACCCTGAATACCGCAGCAATATCAACGCCTTAAAAAGCAGATGGTGCGGTCGAGAAATGTCGAATTATCGGGGCTGCGTCAACACTTATCTTCGGAATGCCCCGCACCTCGCCCCTTGTTTCTGTTGAGAAACCCGACGCCTGCCCCGCACCTCCAGAAGCATGAAAACGCCCCGCCAGCCTCGGGGGAAGGCCAGCGGGGCAGCGGATGACACGCCAAAGCCGGGGAGCTTCAGCGCCTATGCTGCCTTAATCGGTCAGGCGGCCGATCGCGAGATCATTCCCGCAATTCAGGGAGGTGGGCGGCCAGTGAGGGTGTAGTAGGCGGAAGCGGCCCCAGCGGCGGCAGAGATCAGCCATCCGCCGATCTTGAGCAGCCAACGGCCCAATGTGCCCGCGCCGATAGCTTGCTGCCTCATGGATTTCACGTCGTCGGTCACCTGTTGCAGTTCGTCGGTCTTCCGCATGACGGAGCCCATGTCAGCTTCCAACTGCGTCGTGCGCAAGACAAGCTTGCTCATGTCGTCGCGGATCCCGGCCCGATAGTCCGACGCTGTTTTCCTGTCCTCCTGAACGTCCCGGCGAAGCCCGCGGACTTCCGCTGTCAATGATCCGATGGCCTCATAGACCTGATGCAAGTTGGTGCCCGGCATACCCCGCCCGCTCCGTAGTCAATCAGTTGCAGTATGCGGCACGCGCCGCGTTGTTGGCCCGCACCTCGAGAACGGTTTCCGGCGTGTCACGGCTCGAATAGGTCACGGGCTGCCACACCTCGCAAACGCCGGCGGCAACCGCCTGATCTGCCTCAGTCGCGGCGGTGCGGGTCGTTGTCAGCTGCTGGCACCCGGCCAGAAAGAACGTCGTTGCGAGCATCAACGGCAGCACGGACGCGCTTGCCCTGGAGGATCTCGATCTCATTGGTCAGCGCCCTTTCGATGTCGCGCCGCTCGGCCTGCCGCGCGATGAGCGCGGCGAGCTGGAGCACCAGTTGCAGGATGGCGAGCCAGGTCATTTGACCGCGACGTGCTCGCGCTTACGCTCCCACAGGAGCCACCAGAGGAATGCGCCAACAGCCATGACGCCGCCGACAGCCGCCTGGAACATCTCGCCCTCGGTAACGCTGTCGCCGAGCAGATATCCGCCGACGGCATAGAGGACGATGCGAAGCACCTGCTGTATCGATTCCCAGTTCATGGTCATGTCTCCTTAGACGTTGCGCAGATGCGCGAGGATGGTGGGTAGAACTTCGGCCAATTCGTCACGCTTGGACGGCAGATCAGCCTCCAAGGCGTCCAGAAGCTCGCGGGCCGACGCGAGATGGATATGGATCGGATCGGGCCTTGTCGGCTCTGCCGGGGGCGACGTGTCGAGCAACTGCACATGCCCGCCGTGAACCCATCCGATAAAGCCGGCAGGCGACTTGACGTTTAGCCAGACGCCTTCCTGCCCGATGATGTCGACGATGACGCCTTCCGGCAGAGATCCGGTCGACTCGTGATTGGTGCCCGGTCCGCGCCGGAAGTTGAGGAACGGCGATGTCACCTTCCCCTGCCCGCCTTCGATGCCGCCAGCGGGGATCGGATCGGGCTTGGGCTCAGGCGTCTTGCCGGCCATGGCCTTGGTGACTTCGGCGCGCATCTTGTCGCCGATAGGCCGCGCGCCGGCCGCGCTATCGAACACGAGCCGGGACACGTCCCACTTAAAGCGTTGCGTGATCCCGAGCGTCTGCTGCACTTCGGCGTGGAAGAGAACGGTTCGCGGCGTGACGGGGATCTGATATGCTTCGCAGAGATCGGCAACGGCCTTGATGAAGGCGTCCCACTGCGGACGGGTGAGCGGCTGCGGACCGGGGTTGAACGGATGCTCTACAGCGCCCATCATCCCACACATCGACACGCCGATGCTGTCGGTATTGCAATTGAGAGTGTGGGCTGCGTAGCCGTTCTTGATCGAGCCTGAATTGAGCGCGATCGACGCATTGCCCTTCAGCGGCTTGCCGTCGCCTTCGATCAGGATGTGATAAGATCGTAGGTCGGTGGAATTGGCGCGGTGCCCACCTGCCGTCCAGTGGCAGATGATCCGCTTCATGGGCACGCGCGGAAGCCACGCGGCATCGAGAATGCGCATGTTGCACCTATCTATTGATTGTCAGGAATTGCGCCGCCATCCACGCAAAGGGCTGCGCGGGCGCTACGGCGCATGGGCGTCTCTTGTCAGTGGGGCGGGTGGGGGATGAAACGCGAGAACGCGCCCATTCGCCTCGTGAATAGCCCGATCTATTCGGCGAAAAACGCCTGATGGTAGGCGTTGAGCGGATAGCGCTCGGTGCTGACCTTGCCATAGTGCCGGCGAAGAACGGACGTTACGGCTGCAAGGCTGCATTCGCGCCTATAGCCGACTTCCCAGAAGTGCTGATCGGTGAGCGGCCTGTTCTGCCTCACCGAAAGATACCAGCCTATCGGCCTGCTGATGCGCGGCAGCCTGAGAAACCCGCCGATGCCGAACGCCTTCTTGTAATTGGGGAGCGTCATGTAGAGGCGGTCACCGATTTCTCGCATCGCCCTGACGTTGGCCTCGAACTGCTCGAATGGCATATGCTCAAGCACCTCGCAGCACACCACGAGATCGAAGCGGCGGCCATTGAGGTGCGCCGGGATTTCAGCAAGCGGAGCGCAGATGTCGGGCTCTAGTGCAGGGTTGATATCTGCCGTGGTAACATCGAACCCGGCCATCCGCAGAAACGTAGAGACAAAGCCATTGCCCGGCCCAATCTCCAGAATGCTCTCCGGACGCATTGAGAAGATGTCGTGGACCTGCTGGGCCTGGGAGGTAAGCTGGGGAAGCGCAAAATAGCCGGGGCCGAAATATTCTTCTCGCGCTAAAGATTTCTCACGGGATTCGCCTCGTACTGCCACTGCCACCGCACAAGCCCTCCTCACAGTCTGCCCTAGATCGCAGGCAGTAGCTTATAGGCATCTCCTACACTTCGAACAGCCCCATGAACCAGATATTCCCTAGATCAAGAGGCCAATCATAGCTTGACACACCGTCGAGATGAATGCCGCCCATCCAACTCTTGCGAAACATAAATGCCCAACTCGTGTCAGCAGTCGTGTCGAGCGTCTGTGACGACAAGTCCTGCATCTGCACAACGAACGACGTGTTCGTTGGGGTCGTGCGAATCATCGGTAGCTTGGGCACGACTGAACCGTTCACGGTAAAGGGCGTGACACTCACGTCAACGCCGGGCAGATAGCTGTGCGACACCGTGATGTTGCCGGCGGAATGCGCCACCGAGACGCTGGGGAACGCCCCGCCGCCGCTTTGCCCTGTGCCGCCGGCCACTACCCAGTCTGACCCGTCATAGTAGGCAAAACCGGCTAGCGTCGTATCGATGGAAGCGCGAATGCCGGCGTTCGACAGGCCAACGCTGGCGCCGCAACTGAAGCCAAGCGCGTTGGCCAAGGTTTCGTCGGGGCCGGCCACAAAGCTGATGACCCGGCTGTAGGTCTTCGCGAAGCCGATATTGATTGTTGACCCGGACGCGGTGGCATATGCCCCGGATACACCGGTCGGAGTATGGTTTGCGTCGGCAATATAGTCCCACCTCGTGCGGTCGGCAGGGTTTTGTCGGATCGAGCCGGCGACGACTTCAACTTGGCCAACATCGCCGTCAGCATAGAGAAGGCCGCCATCACGAAGGAGTTCTTTTGGAACGCGCGTCAGCATCATATCACCTTATAGTTGAAGTCGAATGAGAAAGTGGTGTTCGCAGTCACTTCGGACCAGAAACGAAGGCGCGCGGTATCTGACGCCGTATCCATATCGATGGGGCCGGCCCTCTGTGGGCCTGATGCAGTCAAGATGCCAGAGCCGTCTTGACCGCTGGCAATATTGGATGCGATCGGGAGAGACATCCTGATCGTTGTCACTGTATTTGATGCCGCTGTTGGGTGTATGTTGATGACCCCCCAGCAGTGCACGCGGTTTCCGATCCGTTCGAAATTCGCCGTGACGTGCGTCGAGGCGGTAACATTCGCAACGTTGGTAAGGGTAGGCGTCCAAGAGCCCTCGATTATCCCGAGCGCCGTACGCAGGTTGACAACGTCGCCTGAGTCGATAGCCGTAGCAGATACAGACCCGGCAGGCGGCGTGGCCAGATCATCCACAGGGGCGAATATCACGCCGCTAATGACACTTCCCTCAGGCGGCGGCTCGGCAAACGTCAGAGTCGTTCCGGCTGTGCTGCGGGCGGCGTAATCCTGAAAGACGCCTGAGAGAAAGACAGCGCAGTTCCCCGAAACGATAGGGGCAAGGGGAAGGGTCCACGCAGTCTGGCTGCCATTTGCCTCCCAGGGCCCGAATGGGACCACGCCGGTTGCCAGTGCTGTGTAGGCCGCTTCCGCCGCTTCCTTGGCTGCAATGGCGTCTGCAAGTGCCTGCTCCACCGCCGCCTGTACGGCTTCGGGATCGCCATAGGTAAGGAACCTGTAGTCGGTAGCCGTTTCACGAAACAGGGCAGCCGTGCCGGGCACGACATAATCCGCAGGGACCGGCTCACCATTGTTCAGCAGCAGCGGCTTGCCATCGAGCGTCATCGGCCCGGTGTTCGCCTGCGCGAAGGTCAGCATGTGGAGCTGCTGGCCCGGCGAATGGTCGACGCTCGGCGTGGCTTCGATG
>ERZ761594.64-NODE-64-length-49052-cov-8.159928_pt1 | contig 49052 bp, 55 predicted proteins | sample MGYA00511036_ERZ761594 | MGnify/ENA primary metagenome ERZ761594 (study PRJEB28899, sample SAMN03785561) | bioreactor sludge metagenome | biome: EBPR Sludge; feature: EBPR Bioreactor; material: 0.22µm filtered reactor supernatant | place: Saint Lucia: Queensland... | reverse complement strand
TATATATATTCACCGCGCGTGCGTGCGCGCCCGTGCGCGTGTACATGCTTGACTACTCGGTGTCAAGCGAGTCGATGTACGCCTGTGTCGTTTTCTCTAGATATCCGGGGCGACGGCCTTCCTCCTGGTCGCGTCGCGCCACTAAACGTTCGATGGTTCCGGCTGGCGTAGGGTGAACGTTGGCGATCGAGAAGCCCCACTCACTGAAGGGCAGCTTGAGCCGGTCATCACCGAGCCTCTGGTTCTTCCATGCGTTAGACAGGGACTTCAGGGCGTACCTTCGTGCTTCCTTGGCGGTCTCTGCCTCAACCTCGAACCGTCCGGTTATGTCAATGGTGAATCGTTCGGTCATCGCGTAGGTTGTCCGTTGGCGACTCGCTTGGGCTTCCCGGCGAGGAAGCTGTTGCGGGTAAGTTCCTCATCGAACACAAACGGGGAGTCAGCGTACATGAGCGGGTGTACCTCGCACGCTGTCCTGATCGCCGTCTCTGCGACTGCCTTCGCAGCACCAATACTCGGGGCCTTCACCTGAACGTGACACTCGACCACGACACGCCATACTTTCTCCTCACTTTTCATAACAGAACTCCCACTCGCAATGGTCGTTGCAGAGTACGTTATCGAATCCGGTGTGCTCTCTTGCGCACGTCTCGTGGCACGCCCTCATGGCATCCCAGTCCATCACCCACCCCGGCTGGGCGCATGGGCGGTCATCCACATACTCCTCCTGTCCATCTGAGCAATCCCAGATATTCCCTCGATCATCCATGCAGAGCATGTCCATCAGGTCGGGGTCCATGTTCTTCCTTTCGTGGGTGGGACACTACTGCATCCCACCCGATAATGCGACTGTTCGGGTTCCGAACTATCCCTAATTCGGAATGCTAACGATGTAATCCTCCTTGATCAGGAATCGATCACCCGTCGCTGTGCTCATACCCATACTCCTTGAGTTCGCTTGCCTCCATCCCCCATGAATGCGCCCACCGCTCGACGGCGTTGAGGTAGTTGTACGTCTTCTCGTGAATCATGGTCATGTTGGGTTCCGGTATGTCGTCCTCCTCGACCAGGAATCGCTCACCAGTTGCCGTCTCGGCCATGCCGATGTAGTTTCCCCGAAGGTACGTTCCATAGAGTCCGCACCACGCACGTCGTGGGCTGTACCCAAGTGGGGTGCATTCGTATCGTTCACACCACTCCTCGAAATCCTTGCCATGCCCTTCGGGAATTGGGTCAATCGTGACTTTGATCAGCGCTTCTCGTGTCGCCATCACTGATCCTTTCGTCGGTAGTTCAGGCTAAGATCGTAGAGACCATTGCTGCTCTGCATGATTGCCGCCATGACGAGGTCGAACCCTTCGCTCACTTGTTGGCAATCTGCATCAGCCAGATCAACAAGATAGTCGGCCGTGTCCTTGATCACGATCCTGCGCTCGGTGAACTGTTCGGTCGTTCCTGTAATCACGGCCACATCGGCCGCCTCTTCGCCTTCGTCCATTGGTTACTCCTTGATAAAGAGGGGGTGTACGTACACTCGTACAAGCGCAGCGGTACACTCCCTCACTACGGTTACGGCTTAGAATTCGTGCTCGTCAATCACCTCCACTTCTGGCTGTGCCTGCTTGGCTGCCTTCTCCCGGTCGATCGCTTCCATCAGTTCCTTGATCATGTCCGACGCCTGCTGCCGGTTGATCTGCGAGAACTCCGCCTCGAACATGGCCATCGCCATCATCTCGTGATTCCCACGAGCGAGCTTCATGATCGTTTCGATCTGTCGCTCTGTCGGCGCGGCGCCTGGGTTCTGGACCGCCCTCGGCGCTGGCTGGTTGTACCCACCACCACCGTATCCGCCACCGGATGGGCGTGGCTGCGCCGGTCTCGGGGTCGCTGGCGCTGATGGCCGGACACCCTCGGTGGCAGCCTCGTAGTTGTTGACCTTCTCCATCTCTTGCCGAGACGGTCGGTCAGCTCCCGTGGTGGCGTATCCCAGATTGGCGAATGCTCGCCCGATAGCAGATGTTTCACAGTTCTCCACCCACGACGTTTCGTTGACCCGATTGTGCCCCGGCTGATTGCGCTCGGCAGCGTATGCCCGTGTCTCACTGGCAAGTCCAGTGGCCAGCACGACTGGCGTGTTCCCGTTCGGGAGGTAGTACCCAACCGTCGCCTTGATCGTGACGTAGGTGTCGATATCCGGATCGGAAAGGAGTTCTGTTGTGATGAACCCCACCTCCTCAGCGGCGTTCCGCTCTGCCCAGAAGCGATTGATGCGCTCCTGGGTGTCGATGTAATCACTGACGTTAAACTGTGGCATTAGAAGAACCCTCCTGCCATAACAAAAAGAACGAACACGATAATGAGAAAGGCGACCAGCGCCATGAGGGTTACTCCACGACGACTAGTTCCTGTTTCCCGGCGAGATTGGTACAGGTCTCGCACGAGAGACTGTACTCTCCCGAGCGAATCATTGCGGCGAGGTCGAAGGCAATCACCATATGCACATCATGTGCATAGACCTTGACTTCGGTGATCTTGCTGATGCGTGTCTCCCCTCCACAGAGACCGCATGTCAGGACGAGGCCATTGCCGTCATCGTGGACAGTCCCACGAACGACCAGCTCAGGCAGGTTACTCGAAACCAATGAGTCGATTGAGTTCACTGAAGTCACCTCCATACAGGAAGAGATAGAACATCATGAGCTGATGTTCGGGATGGTAGTTTGTGATTGTGTGGTATCGGTATGCCATGTAGTCACCGGCGAACCGTCGTATCTTGCGCTTGACCGTATCGTTGTCCATCCCACCACGAGTACGCTGGATACTCATCTGCGGCTCGCCGATGCGATCGAGCATCTTTCGTCCACGCATACCCATGGCGTGACAGAGGTGCTCATTGTTTCCGTTGTAGTGATGCGACGGTCCAACAATGGATGGTTTTGTCATCCCTTGCGAGAAGACGTAGGAGTACCGAGACTTCATGAAGTCAGTCGGATAGAAAGCGTCTCGCGCCTCGCCATCTTTGCCTATCCATCCGTTGCCGGACAGGAAAGATTGCACGGATCGCTGGTAGGCGCCGAAGTTATAGCTTGATAAGAAGTTATTGCCCAGTGGAAGTGTTAGCCCTGATGTTGTCTGAACCCAGAGCCACTGATCGAGACCTGCCGAGTGCATGATCGGAACATGCACATCGCAGAACTCTCGCGGCTTATCCCAGATGCCACGGAGACGATGGTGGCCTCTTAGGTATTGGTCCTGTGTCCATGCTGCTGCTGGGATACGAAGGATCGAGAGCCATGGCAACGGGGTCATGATGAACTCCATCATGCTCTCGTCGTTTCCTTGCTTGGAGCCGAATGGATTGAGCATGTACACGCTGCGCTCGTTCACCGCCCCGCTGATCGTGTTGTACAGCGGGGGGAGGTAGTTGCGGGTAAGCGTCAGTCGATCGCTCGGACGACTGATCCCCTTGATCTCAATCAGTGCATCAATGTGCCGGTTGTACAGTGTCCGCAACCCATGCCGAACAAGTGGGTCTTGCGACAACATGAAGGCGTTGGTGTGGTATTCCATCGACTGCACGATCTGGTCGAGCGTTTTCTCGTTCGCCTTCGGGAAGAACCAGTTCGCCAGTCGATTGCGCGCACGGAACATCCGTTCATCCCGGTCGATAGGAGTAAACGCCTCGCCCACTGGGATGAACGACGCACCGGGTATGGCAACCGGGAGCCGTTCAGTTCCATCAGCATGGGGATGCTTCGGAATCCGAAACGATCCGGGAACATACTCAGCTGAGTCATTCACGAGATCGCAGTACCGAGGGTCCAGCTCCTTGATATCGCCGAGCGAGATGTTCGCATACCCGCTCTGGTCATCGGCGATGTGCATCTCGAACCCATTCAGGTTGTACGCCCATCCATCCTTGGTCACCATGGTCGCAACGAGATCGTTCTCGTCAATGACCATGGTCATGTTGGCATCGCGCGATCCATGTTCAGCCGTGTTCATTGGGATGGCGTGAAAGATGTACACCCCATCCTGGTACACATACGGAGCACCAGTCATCTCGGACATGGTGCGCACCGATTGGGTAAGGTCGGTGAATCGTTGCCGGTCCTGTGCTTTAGTCACTTCCATACCCCTTGATTCCGATCACCGGCCAGTCTTGTGTGCCGTTGTACTTCCCGGCATTGATGTCCGGGATCAGTTCAGCGATCTCTTTCTCGGCTGCGTCGAACCGATCATTCACATCCTCGACACTGGTTGGCTGATCAACAACGATCGTGATCTCGCCGTATGTCGGAGGAATCTTGGCGTGACTCTTCGAGTTCAGGTTGATCGCCGTGCCATACCCATACGACCACGTCTTCGAGTACTCGTTCACTCGGAAGATGATGCGACGAAGGAAGTCACCGTGTGCCACGACCGCCACGTTCGGAAGGTACATGGGATCGGCAAAGTCCTTAACCACCACTTCGAGCAAGCCACACTGGTTAGCTTCGAGTCCAACGATACGGGTACGAACTCGGTTTGTTTCCAGCCAGTCACACAGTCGGCAGATGCGTGCTACCTTGGCGGCGAAGGCGGACTTGTCCACCCAGTAGGGAGCAGAAGTGGAGACATAGATGTTTGCCACCACGCTCCGGCTGTTCCCCATCACCATGTGGGAGTAGCAGAGGGGATCGCCCTCAAGGAAGCGACCCATGTCCAGATCATCGCCGACCACGTCGTAATCAATCTCGATGCCCGGTGCATCCACGACCTTCACCATCTCGGCTGCCTCCTTGAAGACAGCCAAGGTGTATGGTTTCTCGGAGAAGGTTTCGTGTGCCTCTTCATACGTCTTGAACGTATAGAACCCATCGTCATTCTCGGACTTACGGGATGATGATTTCTCCTGCTTGGGTTCTGGCATGTGCTCCTTCACATGCGCAAGCAGGGCAGCGACGGACGGGGCGGCAAGCGCCGACCCCGTCTCCTCGATGAGTGGATAGATGTCCTTCATGGATTTGGTAGCCTCGCCATGCAGGATATTGTTCTTGGTATCAACCACGATGTTACTGACCGCAGTCGGCTTCACCGTGGCGAACTGGGTGTTCGTCATTCATCCCCCTCCATGTCTGGCTCGATGAGTCGCTCGGAGAAACTGGCAATGCAATAGGCAATGGTTCGTGCCATGTGCCCGTCGAAGCAGTGGTAGTCGCCATAACCGTGCGAGCCAAAGCAGATACGGCTCATGTCATCGGACTGCCACACCGTGAATCCATCAGCCAGTGTTCCTGATGACTCCATCTTCTGAGTGAAGGTGGCATGAGAGTTCCTGAGCTTCGGCTTCATGATTCCACCTCAAGACAGATGCCATCATCCATGGCATCCACATACTGACCAGCATGATCGAGCACGGTGTTTGCCATGCGCCCTGCGGTGGACCAGTGAAGACAGATCGCCTCATCTCCCATGGCAAAGCAGACTGCTTTCTTGGCGCTCCATATCTCGATGCCAGAACCGCAGGCATCCCCGCTGCACCACATTCCAGCGGACCGGAATGTACGCGCATACTTCTTGCCGTAACCCAACATGCTACTTACCCCACTCCTTGGTTGCGATCTCCAACATCTGCGCCCAGGAATCCTGATCGGATCTGGGCATCGCCATCTTGATCACCTCCCGAATCTCGATGCCCAACTCCAGCAGCATGGCACCACGGATGGTCATACGAGGAGAGACGACCGCACGGATTCCTGTACTGTCAACGTGACGCCGAACGGCTTTGACTACCTTGTGCCACCGATCGCCATGCTCGTAGCTAGCAACGAGGAGTCCTTCGAGTCGCTCATCTACCGGCCACTCGACCGTGACAAATCGGTCAAGGGTAGCGGCGTCAAGCTGATTGCGTCCGACGTACTGTCGGTTGGCACCGAGTCCGAACGTGTTGGCAGTGGCGATGAAGATGAAGTCGTCATGCTTCTGCACCATGCCATCGGGGAACGGCGCCTGGCTCGCAGCCAGCGCTTGGTTCACGATGATCAGGACGTTCGGGTTGCCAGCATCCATCTCATCCATCAGGAAGAGGCCGCCGTTCTCATACGCATCCCGGAATGCAGTGGTCATGTACCTCCCCATCGGCGAGAGGTACCCAACCAAGTCCGTCTTGCTGGTCTGTGCGCCAACTGAGATCGAGTAGAACGGGAGACTGAATGCCTCCGATACCTGGAAGGCAGCATGGGTCTTGCCCGTACCGGCAGGACCAACGATTAACGCTGGCTGCTTGGTGCTGCATACATGGAGCAGCGTCTCCAGTTTCTCATGCCGGATGTCGATCTCGGTGAGCTTGCCCTTGAAGTCCAGCTTGATCGTGGTGCTGGTGCTGAGCTTGTCGAGCAGAGAGTTCACCCGCTGGTCAATCTCAGCAATGATCGGCGCCATGTGGGCAGACAGGTTGGTGTTCATGTACGTGTTCATGCCAGCCAGCATGATGTCCATGAACCGCAGCTCCTGCGGACCCATCCACTTCTTCATGTCGAAGTCAGCGGGACTCGACGGAAGCTCAACGGTCTCGGTTCCGACAGTGATTTCGTGATTCATTGGTTGTATGTTCTCCTGATTTACTAAAGGGACACTGAGACTGGAAGTCGAAGAGGGTTCCCTGCTACTGGTTGGATGTCTCTTCACCTCCTTCCTCGGTATCATCCATTGAACGTTCGGGGAACTTGTACGTCCCGTCCGGATTAAAGAATCGCGGAAGGCGAGCCGCGAGTTCATCAGGTGATAGCTCTCGTCCCTTGCCCATCGCATCCTTCGCCAGCGACTCCATAATGGGACCATCCTCAGTCTTGAGGACTGGCATGCCAAGCGACTCTTTGAGGATGAGGCAGACACGGATAGCTCCAATCACCTTATCGAGGTGATCCATTTGCATAGGGAGATCGGGAACCCTCCGCTTAGCCACGATCTCTGCGATGTTGGTGATGCCGTCGAGGTCATCGGTCTCTACCACCTTGCCATCTGCCCCGATGACAGACAGGCTGCGTTGCCATCCCTCTTCCCGCATGTGGGCATTGAGTGCATTGGTTGAGTACGTGTACTCGATACTGTCCATGAGGGACAGGGCGATGGTGGTCAGGCTGTCAATCACATCATCCAATGGGGATGACAAGAGGTTCTTGATCTGACCAGCGACCGTCATCTGCGGATCGGTGGTGATCTTGTTCCATGTCCGCTGATGTTTCGCCAACCACAAGTGGCCAAGCTCGGCCATGATCTCTCGATCAATGGCCTCACCCGGATACTTTGACTGGCTGTCAACGATGTCGAGCATCGTAGCGATGAGATCATGTGGATCAAGCATCGGTGTTCAACTCCTCAGCGAGCATGTACTCCGCTCGCAACGGGGCGCTCAGCGCCTTGGCTACATCGAGAATGTTCTGAGCTGACATCGCCATGCGGTACTCAAGCGACCTGGCGAACTGTCCCTCCTGTCCAGGGAAGGTGCCCTTCTTCATCGAGATCGTGGCGAGCAGGGCGGCGCCCATCAAGAGGCGAGTGATCCACCGAGCACCATCGAACTTATCGACATGCTCCTGCCCCGTCAGCATCTTGGTGATGGGGTACTCACCCTGCAATGCAGAGTAGGGGACAGACCCATGCTCCGGCCCCTCTTCGAGAGCACGGATGAGCTGGACATACACCCGCTGTCCCTCTTCGTGCATTGCTTCGAGATAGTCTTGCGAGAAATACTCTCGGAACATGTGGTCGATGAGGGTAGGCACGCCGTTCTCATCCACTTGCATGAAGGGATGAAGGTACTCGGCGTGCTCAACTGGCTCATCACTTGTTGTCGGCGTGTCATTGGTTGCCTCTTCGCTTCCGCCAAGCAGCTTGGAGATATCATCGAACAGGGAATCAGTCACCACGTTTCCTCCGGTAGACATTGCGAACACTCACGACGTAGTTCTCTCGACGGTATCGGCTGGCGATACGATCGAGGTGCATTCGGAGCTGGCGGGATGCGGAATAGAGGGCCATGATATTCTCCATGTCCCCCTCATCCCGCAACCTGATAGCTCCGGTCACTGGGTCTGACGCACCTTCGAGCAAGTCGATGTGCTTCAGTGCATCAGCGATGAGATCATCAATCTCTTTGCGTGTGCTCTCACTCACCGTTGCCGGATGCCGGTCGAGCATGTTGGTGATCGAGGAGATTGCAGTACCTGCCAGCATCCGCAATCCAGCCAGCGTGAAGTCGGGTGACTTCTGACTATCGTCGTTCATTCAGTTTCCTCATTGATTCAGCCAGCCACTCCGGCTGGTAGCCAAGGTCGTTGATCACGTTGTTGTGGAACTCCTCCAGGCAGATGCGATCCTCTGCCTCGAACTCTTCGTAGTACTGGTCTCCCTTGTGGTCGATGATGAATGTGCCAAGGAGGCAGAGCAGCGCAACAAGAACAAAGCCCATCGCAAATGGGAAGCCATGTCTACGAACAGCGCGCCAATCAGAAGCAGCGGACCCGCAATCACGAGCGCAATCATGGACACAAACAGAAGGGCGCCAGTCCACCTGATTGTGTTGGTCCACTTGTTCCACCAGATGTATGGCAGCACCCAGGTGTCAGGGCACATGTCGAAGAGCAGGGACTTCATGCGACGATCATGCGCATGGATCGCTCGATAGATCGGGGTCTCCCCCTGCTCCATGCTGAGCATGTTCTTGCTCAGTCGGATCACTGCCTGGTACTGGATCATCAGCCACATCCACATCGTGGACAGGTACGGTATCTGATTCATTGCGTAACTCCTGCATTTGCTCTACCGCTGGCGCTTGTAGCATCGCCTCGCGAGCAGCGGTCATTTCCCTGAAGGCGGACATCCCGTCTTCACATTCTCCCTCGATCGTCGTGATCGGGGAGCCGGGTGGTGCATGAGCCAACCACCACTTGACCTTCAGGGTAGCGGGGTCTTCCCGCATGTACCCTTTCCAGTGGTTGGTCCATTGCATGTTGATGGTGACTGAGGTGTTAACGGCTGCGAAGGATGGCGGTGAGCTTGGCTTTGGCTTCTTCAACACTGATCTCCTTTCCGGTATCAGGATCGAGGACGACGATCGTCCCATCCTCGTTAACGTACCCAGAGAACTGCTGGGTGATACCGCTGATCGCCTCGTTGTCAGCCAGATTGTCCGTCATGCGCTCCATGATGGACTTGACCTCGGCCACAATATCGGGTCGGTCAATAGCGATACGAGCGATGAGTTCGGTCAGCTCGTTGATCGTGTTCGACATAACGTCGTTGGCATCGGTGGTCGCATCGAGCATGTCCTTGAGGATGACTGTCATATCAGCGGCGTTATCGCTGAGGTCGAGGATGCAGGTCATCTGCGCATCGGTCATGCCGATGTATGCCTCGCCCCCATGTGCTGCGAGGTACCCTTCTGCCTCTGGGTACGATGAGCACACGATGCTCATCCCATCCTCGCCACGCCAGAGGAAGGGAGGGTGGTCATCATCACCGAAGAGGAGGGCGCGCTGATCGGAGAGTGCTTCGAGCTGTGCCTTGTTCGATTCGATGCGTTCTGTGAGTGTTGCCATAGTGTGTGTCTATCCTTCTAGCTCAGCCGAGACATCTGCTCGGCTTGAATACCAACGATGTTGCCGGAGAGAGCGAGTGCATTGAGCATCAGGACCAGTACCCGGTCGCTGATCAGCCACTGCCCATCAGCGTAGGAGACCAGTTCCTCCTGATCAGTCTCGCCACCCGTGATCTCATCGAGGGTGCGGTCGATCATGTCGAGCTGATCGGCATACTCGTCGCCGAGCGATACGAGTTCCTCGTTTGTGTAGTCTGCGAACGTGGCTGGCATGTCGATGAGTCCACTGAGATCGTGTTCGTGCATTGTCTTGCTTTCCTCGTGATAGAACTGGGACTGGACGGGTCCCTCCTCCACCATATGGTGTCGGCATCCCAACCTGGGAGGCCGAGATACATCAGTATCGAGGAGGGTTCACGTTACGGCTTACCCATATCTGGGTATCTGGGTTACGGCATGAGGCTCACCTCGTGGTTGTAGAACTGGCCGACCGGGGAAACATCCTCGATGATGGCATACTGCTCACGCTTGGCAGCGATGCGTTCGGTATATCCAGACAGGGGTGGGAAGACCTGGGAAAAGACGAGACTTCCCTTGCTCAGTTCGGCCACGCCGTACACCCCGTTGCCGAAGTCCTTGATGAAGAGATCGTAGAGTGCTGCGTCCTCCTCTTCGGGAACGTTGCATGGGGTGTAGCCGTACCAGTCCAGCGTACCAACGAGGTTGGATGCGAACGCATCGTAGAGATCGAATGATCGGCGACTCGATGATGTGTTCCTGATCGTCTCCCGATTCTCGGCTTGCTCGTTGTTCCGGCGTACCTGATAGCGGACATACTGCGCAGCAGGAAGGTACGAAGTCCCGAAGTCGGGGGCAACGTAGCCCGGCTCGTCGGCGATGAAGTTGTAGATGTAATCGAGCTGCTCCTCTTTGCCACCCGATTGGTGCATCTCGATGAGCTGCTCGATCGTCATCGACCGCATCGCATCGCAGTTGGTGCAGTCACAGTCAGCGTTGGCGTGTGCATCGATGAGGAATTCACGAGTGAGTTCCTCGTCATCGTTGATGATGTGACTCTTTGGCACGATGTCGATCGGTGGATTGTTCGGGAGCCGCGCGATCTGGTCGATGAGACCGAGCACCTGATCCTCACTCTCGATGTCGGTGATCCCCGCCTCTTCGGCGCTGAACACGATCACGTTATCGCGTTCCTCTTCGGTGATGACGCCGTTCTCAAGCAGGCCAGCGATGAGCTGATCGACGGGAGCGTTGGTGATATTCACGACAGCAATCTGTCCCATGATAGGAATCCTCCTCGACGTTCTACGTCTCGGTATCCTTGGGGCGGAGCCACAGCCGCAGCACAAGCGCAGCGGTGCAGACCCCGCCCAAACGTGTATCTAGAACCCGATGGATTGTTCTCTAGGCACGCACTCCTTCCTGAATACGATGGTCGCTCAGCGCGACCGGCAGGTGATCGACCGACATCCCGGCAGCGACGATGTCCTGCGCGGCAGCACGATCGGGAGCGGGAAGAATGCTGACCAGCAGAGCGATCGTTGCTGTCTCAGCAACATCGGCAATCTCCTCGGTCGAGAGATCGTGATACCAGTGGCTGGTACCGGTGAGCTTGACTCGGTCCTGCATGTATTGCTGACCAAGGCCACGGAACAATGCTTCGCCGACATTCCCGAGTTCACCGAACACAGGAGACCTCCTCGACTTCGTCTCGGTATCCTTGTGGATGTTCTTCGCGTACATCGTGATTCTCCTCGCGCCACTTGGCGCAGCGTTGGTTCAATCCGGCCGACTTGACCGGCCCCAACATCATGCCACGCCCCGTGACACCGCAAACTATGCCGGGAACGTGATACCTCCTCGCGCGCCTGCGCTCGGTCTCCCCCGTCCTGGATACCGAGACGCCACACGTCGAGGAGCATCCAGACCGTGCGCGCGCTCGATTAGGTATGGGTGCACCGCTTCGCTTGTGCTTGGGATACCGAGATAGTCGCACTATCGAGGTGGGACCCGCCCTGGTGTAAACGTGGTTTCGTGCCTGGCGGCAGGTCGGCCTGTGCCACTGCGGGGCTGGGGGATTGTCGCCCATGAATCTCAGGGATACTGAGGCACGAGCCGAAGAGGGTTCCCTCCTTATATGCGCCAAAAAAGAGGGGTGTCGCTGGCCGTGAGACAATGGATGCAGCGGCGGAACTGATCCGCCACAATGCGGGATGATCCCGCGAGGAGTTCACATCATGTCCAGTGAGAAAATCGCGGTAAAAGTTGCGGGTCACGTTACGGAAAAGACGCGTCAGCGCGAGAATGTCGCGGATTCGTTCAACTACGCGGTGAATGTCGCGGCATGTTCCGGCTGTGGATCGCCGGTGACGTGGATATGTGGCGGTAGTCGCGGGAATGCCAGTGCTGGCGACTATCTGCACGCTGAGAGCGTCAAGCATTGCCCGGCATGTACTCCCGACGCGAAAACGGGATCGTTCCGCGTTCGTACTACGCTTCCCGATGGCGACGCGGTGGCGCTCCGGTTCGATGATCGCCTGACGTTCACTCCAAAGAGTGACAACGCCGCAAGTGTCGATGCGGTCAAGCTGGCGATTGACGCGCTGCTTCAGCAGTTGATCGCCGGAACGATCACGCCAGCGCAGTACGGCGAGGGTGTCGCCGCACTGAACGGATAGCAGGAACGGTACTGCCGGGATAGGTGTCTTATTGGAATCGGCAGTACCAACACACTCGCATAATCGACCTATCGCGCTACTCGGTATGGGTAGCGCGTAGGTCTTTCTGGTGCCGAGTGAGTGGAAGTGAGTGAGTGTCCTACATAGACCGTATAAGGTCTGTATAACGCCTCAGTATTTCGACTGAAAAGGAGAAGAAGAAACCTAGCTGCGAAGCAGCGTAGGAAGATGATGAGGATTCTCGAAGATTCTTCTTTGGCGGGAGACCGAGATGCATCAGCATCGAGGAGGTTCACGCGAAAGAATCTGAGAGCAGCAATCCAACCGCAGGTTGGCGAATAGTACAAGCGCGTAAGCGCGGTACCTCCCCCTCCCCTACGGTTCCCCCATGGAACCGAAAAACAAAAACCCGTATCTCCCGGATGCTCCGTACGGCATGTGACCGGGGGTTGGGTGGCGGACGATCCGCGACAGCATTGCTGTCAACTCAATATGCGTCTGTCAGATGAGGATCATTCGATCAGTGGGCGTTGCCGTTGGTGGTATTCACAATAACGTTTGGCGCCACCGCCAAGTCCAGCAAGTCTACACCGAACCCCGGCCTTGGTGATTCCTTGGCATCGGGCTTCGTCCGTGACGGGCGGCCTATAACAGCTTGCTCCACGAAGATCGTTCCAGCGGTATACTGCGTTGCGTGCCATGGGGTTACCCTTTCCTCTATGGCATTAGGGGCGCCGATCCACTCGGCGTCTCTTTCATTATAACGGGAACCCTCCTCGACGCGCATCGTCTCGGCATCCCAGCACAAGCGAAGCGGTGCAAACTCTCTAATCTCATGGTAGGATTCCATAGAAGGAGGTTCTATGACCATTCACTACTGGTGTCCGTTCTGCGCCAACTACGGATGTTATCGATGCAGATTCGCACGGTGGCGCCCAACCAGAACACGAGGCCGCGCGTGGCCAGCGGCGGTACCTGACCCCGAGATTCAGGCGGAGTACCGCAGGCTGAAAGCCCAGTTCGAGCGAGAGACGCTGTACGGCGTCAAGGCCCTACGACCGGAGGATGTGTAGTGCAGGTTGACCAGAATATTGACGACCAAACCCATAGCTACTGGCAGTCATACGTAGACGCCATGAAGGACGAACTCGGACTGAAGGACTGGGTGGTGGAGCTGCAACGGACGGCTCCGCACGACGACAGCAAGATTGCCTCCATTGGCGTCTTCTATGGACAGCGTCGCGCGCGTATGTACATCGACTTCCCAACCTTCATGGCGCAAACCCCGTGGACCCGCAAGGTCACCATCGTCCACGAGCTGCTCCACTGCCATGTCGATCACCTCGATGAGTTCGTGCGCGACTTCTGCAATGCCAATGAAGAAGGAACCGCACATCAGTTCTTCTATACCCGCTACTGCCGCGAGTCAGAGGCGCTCGTAGAAACCATGTCGCAGGTGGTCGGGGCCTGGATGCCGGATTTCGAGCTTTCACTTGGCGACCCACCCACCAATTCCATGGGGTACTAAGATGCCGTTACTGCACGAACCGATTCCAGATGAACATAAAATCATGGCGTTCGAGGTCTGGTTCCTCGAAGCGGGGCGTTCACCCAAAACAACGTCCGATATTCTTCGGAATGAGCATCAGATCGAGATTCGTCCCGACACAATCAGCCAGTGGACCAAGGTGCACAACTGGCATATCGAAGCGAACAACCGCTTGGCGCTCATTGCACCCGGAATGAAGGTCGAAATGCTCTCGAACCTGCTGGTCGCAGGCGTGAAAGCCTCCCGGCTGATCCCGCAACTGCTCCAGAATGCCGCTGATGGGTACCGATTGGACGGTGCGGCCAGCAAATTGGCGGTCGAGACCATGCATCTCGTGGGTTTTTCCCCGATTGGGACTCGAAATCCGCTCGATTCCCAGCGTTCTGCCGTCGTTGACCGCTCGCGCCTCATGGAGCTGTATCATTCCGACGAAGAAATCCGTGAGCTTATGGAAAGTGGGCAGCGGGCGATCGAGGTAATCCATGAGCAAGAACAAAATTCAATCGTTGCCGGAGAAATGGCTGACTATTTCAGGAACGGAGATCGATCTCTCGCAGATTCCCCCGATCCCACAGGTGATTCCGGGGACTGATACTCCCGCATTCACCGAAATGAAGCGCTGCCAGGAGGAATATGTTCTCTGGGCGGCTGAACTTGTCCGCTATCGGGCGAAGCGAGTGCGGGAGACCGAGGGATTGATCCCTGGAATGAACCCAGACCGCGAACGGGCGCTCGAACTGGCGCGCTGCGCGAATGATCCCAAGTACTTCATCGCCGTCTGGACCCACATCTTCGAGTACCGGGAGGATCAGCTCCACAATTTCCCGTGGTACAACCCGAAAGGGGGTGGCTGGCTCCCCTTCATCCCCTTCCCCTTCCAGTTCATGCTGATTGACTGGCTCACGGAACGTACCCAATCAACCGGATTGCGTGGAAACGGCGCCATCTCCAAGTCGCGCGACATGGGGGTTACCGACACCTGCTGTCGTTATGCCCTCTGGGCGTATCTGTTCAAGGACCCGAGTCACACGAAGTTCGTTTCTCGCATGTCTGACCTCGTTGATCAGCTCGGGAACATGGACTCGATCATGGAGCGGGTCACCTCTCAGCTTGACGATAACGGATTTAACATGCCGATCCCCGACTGGATGCGTCCGGTCGGGTGGAATCGTATGGATCACCGGAAGCTCCGCCTCCTGATGTCGCCGGATTCCCGGAATCAGATTTCTGGAGAGGCGACCTCGGAGCGCACCGGACGCGGCGGCCGCTGCTGGCTCGCCATGATTGACGAAGCGGCGTTTATCGAGAAGTTCAAGCAACTCATGACCGCCCTCCAGTCCACCGCAACCCACGTTATTGCCCTCTCCTCCGAGTCTGCCCGGTTTGGCGAGGGATTTATTGCCTATCAGGATGTCCTCCGCAAAGAGGCGCCGGAGTGTTTGCTGGAACTCGATTACTGGATGCACCCCTTCCATGACGAGATTTGGCTGCAAGAACAAGAGAAACGCTATGGCGACAACAAGAATGGCTTCCGAGCCGAGATTCTTCGAGACCCGTATGCCGACATCGGGGACCCCATGTACCCAGAGGCGGCCCATATTGAGTTCCTCGATCATGAGATCGACATCAAGGACTTGGCAGGAGCACGCCTTGTTATCGGGATTGACCCCGGATTGGCAGACGAGACAGCTCTACACTGGATCGCCTACCGCCCCGGCCTTCCCGATGTACTCCTTAATTCCTATGAAATCACGGAACGACGCCCCGCCGACTTCATTGCTGCCCTCATCTGTGGCGTCGATCCAGCCCAACACCCCGAATTTCACTTTTCTCGGGCAGATGAGCTACTCCTTGAATGGGTCCGGGAACAGCCTCAGCCATCCTTTATCTTCGGTGATCCTTACGGGTATCGGGAAAATGCGACGGTTGGTGACTCGTTTTATGAGGTGATGATGCGATTCTGGCGCGCGCACAACCCACGCCAGCATCCCAAGTCAGGACTGCCCAATGTCTACCCAATCAAGATCAACTGGAAGAAGGAAGTCAACGAGTATCAGGGTCGCCGACATTCCCTCATGCGTCGCTTACGTACCATGCAGTTCAACCCCAATGATGAGTGCAGGCGTACCGTGTTGGCATTACAGCGTTCCCGGTGGGAAGATGACTCCGTTCCACGCGTACGTGAGCAGCAAACCGCCAAGCACGATATGTGGTCGCATCGGCGAACTGCGCTAGAATTCGCGGCAGTCAACCTTGATGTCCTCGACGGCTTCGGTAAAGGGAAGTCCGTCGCTAAAATGTCTGACGGGACGTATCAATGAGCTTTGGTATCCCACAAGCGGCCAGCGGTGGCCCCCCACAGTCTATGCCCGGTGGACCCGGCACCGTGCTGCCCGGAGCCGCCATCAGCCCCGAATCCCTTCCTCCACAGCCCATGGGACCCGGCACCGGTATGGGGCAGGGACCCCTACCGCCGGGGATGGGTGGCCCAATGCCACCCGGTATGGACCCAGGTATGCCCCCGCCGGGCGCGGTTCCCGGTGGAGGTATGCCGATGCCGCCACAGGCTCCCCAGATCGTAGACCCGATCGGGGATTTCTGGTTTATGTTGCGGCAGCTCATGGAGGAGCAAGGGGATGAGGCGGCAGCCGACATCCTCTCCGTCATTGACGCCGACACGATCGAGCGTATCCGAACCGGACTCTCCCGTAATCCGGAGTGGTTGCTGGAATTCGACGCCCTGCTGGACCTCGATCATGAGGTGAAGTACCCAGCATGGTTCACCCCGCCCAAGAAGCCAGATGAAGCAGAGATGCTGGCGTTTATCGGCCAAGACGAGAACAACTGGCAGAAAACCAAAGATCGCATCTATGGTGATCTCAAGCTGTTCCACCAAGAACAACGCGCCGTCTTTGATGACTTCAACATTAAGGAGAATCAGGACCGGGCGTATCTGAGTACGACCGCATCGGACGAGGCGCGCGCTGTCATCGCCATGATCGGCAGCATCGAACCGAACTACGAGATTCCCTGGATGGACCCGGCGAAGCAGGACGACACCCAGCTTCTGGAGAATGCGCTCTATCACTGGGACAACGAGTCCATGATGGAGTACACCAATGCCGGGAACGGCGAGTTCAAGATGGACGTTGCCCACTATCTGGTCGTCACCGGATACGTCATGGAGCAGCAGTACCTGAACCTGACGGGCGATGGTGCCCTCTTCCAGGAACAATTGCTTTCCCCGGAGAACACCTTCCCTTCATGGGATGGGCACGGGCTGCGCCGGGTGACGCGGTGCTACTACGACACGGTGGCGAACGTCATTGCCGACTTTGGTGATTATGGTAAGAACCTGAAGTCGAAGCTCCTCAAGCGCACGCGTACCGTAAAGAATGAGAAGACTGGCAAAGATGACATTGTCCGTTACACACTGGATGACCGCGTTTCCGTCAAGACCTATTGTGACCGATGGTGGTTTGCAGTGCTTGTGGACGACATACTGGTGCTTGGCCCGGTTGCCCATCGCTATGGATTCGTACCATATGTGGTACGCGGCTCCGGCGTGGGAGAACCTGCGGGGATTATTTCTGCGACCGAATCAGACTACGCCCTTCCCGCCGATGGTCAGCGCTGGCCAGTGGCCCCGCCAGTTAGCCTCTCTGGCACGGAGCGACAGCATTACAAGAACGTAAGCTGGTTTCACTTCCGCAGGAATCTCAACGAATATAAAGAACAAGTGATCTCCGACCTCATGTCGGTGCTTCGATTTGCGACCGATCCCGCATGGCTGATCGAGCAAGATGAGCTGGCTGAGGTTTCGGGTGAGGAGATGGGTGAGTACAAGCCGGGGGCGAAGATCAAGTCCAAGCTCGGACACGAGCGCGTCCAGATGCTGCTCACCTCTCCCGCCGTACAGGCCCTGTTTGGCCCCGCGCTTCAGGCGATCATGGCCGATGAGGCCGCGAACGCCATGCCGAAGTCCTTCTTCGGTTTGTTTGAATCTGCCAACCAATCCGGCAATGCCATGGAAGGGGCGTATGAATCTGGCCGAGATAAGGTCGCGCCGTTCGTTACGGCATTGGCGGCGTTCTATGCGGAACGGGCGTCTATGCGACTGAAGATGATCCGGGACTGGGGCTATCTGGTTCCATCCGAATCCGCCCCCTCTGGGTACGGCGAGTTCATGGTTCCCATGCCGAAGATCAACCGTATGTCCGGACAGTCGGCACGCCTCGTTTCTAAGGAGACGGTGAAGGCGGCAGGCACCATTGTCTTTGCCGATATGCGACATCTCCGCCTCCAGAACCTTGGTCCGCTCGGTAGCGCGATCAGTACCTGGATGCATCAGAATGCGATGTCGGCGCGCGAGGCGATCGAGCTTCGTGGCCATCGCGATCCGGATGCGGTCTTCCGCCAGATTCGTTATGAAAAGGCGCTGATGGACGAAGAGATTCAGCGCGGATTAACATTGTCTGAAATCGCAGAGACGAACCCCCTTGCTGTGGCGATCATCCTTGGCCAAGGTGGCGGTGGAGGTGGCGCTGGTGGTCCAGCACCAATGGGCGCCCCTCCTGGATTTGGTGGAGGTCCAACCCCACCGGGACCAACCACTTCAGCGATTGATCTACCGTCTGTTGGACTGGGTCCGAGTGGCCCGACCGGACGACCTCCGGGTATGCCGTCACCACCAATAGGACTCTAGGAGACCATCATGCCAGCAGGATTCAGCAGCGGCGCAAGCGCAAGTTCCCGTCCACGGAGTAATACGTCGGTTACCACGACCCAGCGGAATATCTCTCCAGCGACGACGCGCGGGACGTACACGCCGGGGTCTTCGGTGGGTTCGCAGGGTGGATCGGGCTATCGGCCGCAGGTCTTCCCAACGGTCGCCCCATCGGTCATTAGCACCTATCGGTCGGGCGATTATATTTATACCCAGTTCTCAAACGGAACGACGCAGCGGACGTATTCACCGCTGGCGAACCAATCCCGGCCGGTGACGCAGGGCTTTGGATCATCGAGTGTAAGCACACTCAAGGCACAACAGCAATCCGGAGCAACCGGGGGATTCGCAGGAGGAAGTCAAGTGGCACGTCCATCAGGTGGTTACAGCGGCAACACAGGCGGCGGCGGCAACATCGGCGCTGGATCGGGAACTGGTGGCAGTGGCTCTGTTGGCGGCGGTCAACCGGGTGGGAGTGTCACTGGAGGACTGAACGACAGTGATGTTGGTCAGCTCTTTGGCTGGACCAAGGACATGACCGAGACCGACGTGATGCGCGGCCTTGAGTATCCCATGCGGATTCTCCAGCAGGTCATGGGCCGGGACATGAGCAACAACCCCGCCTTCGGGAACTTCATGAACCCGCTGGTGCAGGCCATCGCAAACCCGAACACCCAGCTCCTCTTCAATCCTCAGCTCGGCGGATCGAACACCACGACTGGCTCTGAGGGATACAACTTCATTGCCGATATGCTGAAGGGGTACATGACTCCGGGCGGAGCGCTCCCGGACGTGGGATCGGCGCTGAGTCGTATTGCCTCCGCACTTGGCAACAACCAGTCCGGCATCTATAACCTGCTTATGCAGGGAGCGAACGGGTCTGGAGCCGCACAAGGCCAGTCGGGGATGGGGGCCTATGGCGCCATGTTCGACGCCCTGTCTGGGATGATCGACCCGATCCTGTCGCTGGGCATGTCCCCGCTTCAGTCGATGATCACCAATGCCAGCATGAACAACCTCATGAATAACTTCATGATGAATGTCAATGACCAGTCTGAGAACCCGCTCGCCTACGTGCTACGCGGACTCGGATACAACACCAACATCGCCGGTATGCCAGCCATTGGCAACGGCACAACTGGACCGAACGGGAGCAATCCCAACGACCGCTTCTAGTCTGAGAGGCGAGGTTCACCGTGGCCTATAACTTTCCACAAAGCGGCATGTTTCTACCGGGGGATTACGCGATCCCTCGGTGGAACCCACAAGGTTCGCCTTTCTCGGCTGACCCGTATCCGTATTTCAACTGGAATACGAACTACGGCGGCGATCGGGACTGGGTGAACACACCCACGATTGGCGGACCGGGCGGGTATCTGGAGAACAAGCCCGAAGCCTTGTATACCATGTGGACTTCTCCGTGGGCGAGTGGGCAAGACCCATTCTCCAAGTACGTGCAGTCCCAGTACAACGATGTCTACGGCGGATACCAGACGGCGTTTGCGACAAACCCGGAGCTGATCTTCAAGGATTACTTGAAGACGCTCAGCCCGTACTTCTTTGCCAATCGCTACAACTCTCTTACCCCACTCCAGCGAGGCGAATCCAATTCCCGCTTCGGCGCAGGTAAGATGCAGTGGCTGCTGTAAGTCGATCCCCCTGGAATGATGGCGCGAGTGTCGGTCCGTGGAAACGGCTGGCACCCGCGCAACAAGCGCAACAGGCCCAAGGCTGGACCAATCCGGGGTTCGCATCGCAGGCCAATATTGATGCTGCCACGCGCAATGGCAACATCTTCGACATGGAGCTTAGCCAACCGGCGCAGCGGGCGCTGGAGATGCTCAAGGCCGAGTCTCCTTGGTCGGGTCAACCCCAGTCACTGCGTGTCAATATCCCATCCCAATCCGTCACGGGCGGCCTCGGGATGCCCCAGTCGAGCACGTACTACAACTACAAATCAAAGGGATTTAATGATTCGTTAAGTACTTTCCTCGGGAAGTACAACATGGATACGTTTCTGCAAGCCGAGCAGATGGCGGCGTACGAACGTGCGCAGCAGCAGAATACCGGTGGCGGAAACACAGGAGGGATGGGAAGTCCGGGCGGACAATACGCCAACGTTGATCGTTGGAACAATGACATCATGACTGCGATCCAGCGGGTTCAGCAGGAGTTCGGCATGTCCGTTCCACCCAATGTGGTGAAGGCGGTCATGATGCTGGAGTCCGGTGGGCAGATGGTCGGATGCAATGCGTGGGGCTATTGCGGCCTGATGCAAACAGGAGCAGGGTCAAATGTATCGAACTTCAACGCAGCCTACAACAACACCGTGGAGGGGAACCTCTACTATGGCGTACAAGAGCTTGCCAACTGGTACCGCGCGATTGGTACCGGCAACTGGGTGGACGCCGCAGCCGCATACTTCTCCGGGTGGAACTACGACAACCCGAACGTATCGGATGGTTACGGGACCACTGTCGCCCAGTATCGAAACATCATCACTCAACATCTGGCGGCTTTCAATGGAGCCACCCAAGGCGGAGGCGGTTCATCCGGGAGCGGATATGGCGGGGCGGCAGGTGCGCTGGCTACGATGTTCCCCCAAGGAAATCCCGGCTACGATTTTGGAGTTTCTTCGGGCAATGGACTCTACGGCTACGGGACTTCGTATGGCCTGAACGGGACGCAGCACACCGGTATGGACGTCCCGCAGCCGCTTGGCTCGGCCATCCATTCACCCGGCGATGCGGTCGTTGTCTGTGTGGGATGTTGGAGAAATGATCACATTACCGGGGGCATTGGACGCATCGAGCTTGAGATGCCGGATGGTGCACACATCCTCTACGACCATACCTACAGCTCTGCCGTACGGGTTGGGGATCGGGTTACGCGAGGCCAATTCATTGGCACATCCGGCGGCATGTACTCACCACACACGCACTTAGAGGTTCGTGTGCCGGACAGCTCGCAGCCTTCGGGTTGGCGTTTGGTCGATCCTGCCGCATACTTCGCGGGATACGTCGGTGGTGGAGGGTATTCCCAGAACGGCGGGTTCGGCGGAAACGTCTCCCGTCCAATGACTTCACTCCAGCGCGCGCAACAAGTTCTGTACGGGAGGTACTGGTAGCCGGTGGGCTTTGACGATTTCATCCTCGGACTCGTGAATGACGCGATCGGGGGACCGGACACCTCCTCGGGACAACCCTCGGCATCCGCTCCTACCGCTCCGCCACCCATGGCTCCACAGCAGTTGCCGCCCGAGATTCTCGCGGCGCTCTCTGGGGCGGGTATGTCTGCATTCGGCGGCAGTCCCCCGAAGAAACAGAACAATCAAGTTAGTTACCAGATTCCTCCGGGTGAGGTCGCGGGTCCAGAGATTCCCGACGAGGTGGACGTCGCTCCCGACGTACTTCCGACCTACTTGATTGAGAGCGGCGATCTTCCCTACGAGCTGACGCACTATCAGTTCGGCCCGAACGAAGACAAGAAGTACATCTATCTGCAAGATACCAAGGCGTGGCAGCCGGTTCCGACCGACTACTTTCAGGCGCTGCTTGCTGAGGGGTTGATTGATAATCAGGGCGTGACGCAGGAAGCCCCGCGTCTCCCCGACCTCGAAGCGCCCACGAACGAAGACATCGTGCTTTGGCAGCAGGCACTTCCGGAAGACGCTCTCGGGGAAATCAAAACATCCGCAGAAAACGACGTTGCTCTCTTCCAGGCACAGCTCGATGATCTCTACGAGCTGGGTGGGGATGAGAATGATCAGGAATACTCGAACAAGATTCAGGAGCTAGAGACCAAGCTCGAATCAGCGAAGCAGGAAGTCTCTGAGTATGAAGCTCTGCAATATATCCTCTATGGCATTGAGCCGCCCGAATCGAAGAAAGAGTGGGTCGTCAATAATATTGTCAACCCGATTATCTCCGGAGCCGGTAAGTTCTTCTCGTTCGCTGATCTGGGACGATCGCAGCTTGGGCGACGTGTCGGAGGCTATATTCTTGCCAATCTCGCCAGTGACAACGCGGCGGTCATGCTTGGCTCCAACCTCTGGATGGCCGTCATGCGACAGTCTCCACTGGCAAACGGCCTGCTCACTCCACTTGCGGAAGTCCTGAGAGGGACTGATAAAGAAGCGATTCAGCAGGCATACCGTGAAGGCGGATCAATCGGTGTTTGGGAAAACATCATTGCGGCATATCCTGATCAGCAGGGATGGCCAACTCCGCTAGAGTTTGCATGGCACGCCTTTACCGATACGGCGTACGACCCGTTGACCTACACCGGCCCTGCGGCCATGGGACTGCGCGGCTTGAAGCCGGGGTCCGGGATCGGTGGAGCAGCGATCAAAATCCTTGAGCCAACCCTCCGCTATACGGATGCGGTGACTTCTCTTCCGGGGACCGTCGCATTCCGGGGAAGCTCGAAGGTGCTGCGTGGTGTCAAGACGGCGGTCGGCAATACCCCGTATTGGAAGGTGGGCCGGGCCTTCGCTCCCTCCCGTGGGGGCGAGGCCAAACTCCTGCGCCAAGCGATGGGCGCAAGTTCACATAAGCTGGAACAGGCAGCCGACGAATGGGATCAGTACGTTATCGGGAAGGCACTACCGCCATCGACGCCACCGGCCGGGAGTGGTGGTATAACACCGTTTCCGACACCTGGGAGTCCTATCCCTCCCGCGGGAGGAGCGGCCTCGTCTTCAGTTCCAGGGACGCCCCTTACCCCGCCAAGTACTCCTGGACAGACCCAGGTGGGCGGACTCACACAACAAGCGTTGGTTGGTACTACACCGGCCCCGGCAGCAACAACCCCCGGCGGCCCTCAGGTCATGGGCGGCCCTCAGGGACCCGCGCAGCAGGGGCCATCTATGGGGATTGGCCAGAAGAAGACTGGGAGCGCACCACTCAAGACGCAAGCCGAGAAGACGGTTGACATCCTTGTAGACAATCCGTCTGCGACTCCGCAACAGGTTGCCAGGAAGCTCAAGGTTCCCGTCGCACAGGCACGCGAGCTGATCGCCGAAGCGCAGACCCAGATCGAGGTCCAGCGTGGGCCGGTGCAGCTCTACCCGTCCCAGGTAGCGGGGCTTCGCCCATACCAGAACGGTTCTCGTATTCTCGACCGTGGCTATCAGTCGTTCCTCCGTGGCGAGGAACGCGGGATGCGCTTCATCGAAGAGGTCAATCCGATCCTTCAGAAGTATGAGAACGACCCGGTCTATAACTCTCTGCTCTCCGATCAGGATGAATCCGTACTTGGCTATGGCCAGAAGGCGTGGACGCAGAAGGCGCGCGCCATGTCAATGGTTGCCGAGGTCGCCTCTGTCTATGCCAAGTACTTCGATGATCTCGGAGACGAAGGACATGTCCGGTTCCTGAATCCGTCCTATCGCGGCAATGGATTCGGCGCGACACCGGGTGGCTATAAGAACGAATTCACACAGGCATTGCTGGAAGAGTTTGCGCTTGGCGATCACACCGCGCGCCAGCTCGGCGACATTGAGCGCATCCTCCGCAATACCAGTGGCACCTATGTCGAAGTTACCGGTAACAATGGGCGACTCTATAACCGATCGGTCGGTGGCCTCAAGGACTCTGACACCGGGAATCTCCCAGCGTATGCCGAAGACATCATCAACGAGCTGAAAACAGCACGCAACACCTTTGAAGAAGCACTGAAGCAATCGCGCAAGGCGCCGAAGTTCGTAGACGTAGATGATCGCCCAGCGGCCGACATCATTGCCGAGGTTGAGGCTGCGGCCGATCAACCCGGTGCCGCCGATGACATCCTCGATATTCTCGATAACGCCGATGACGAGCGCACCCCTGATGAGGTGATGGATTCCATTGACGAGTCCGTGCTCGATCAGGAAGTCCAGTATCCGGGCGATCCATCCGGCGGATTCAAGGACGTTGAGACCGTCATTATTGTCGAGGATCAGCCGGTTAAAGGGGCGGAGAAGGTCGAACTTGTTGAGACCCCCGATGGGCAGGCGGCGATTATCCATAAGCCGAAGCCATCTCGTGCTACGCAGGCGCGACGCAAGGAAGCGGCGAAGGCGGTGCAGGAGGCGACCGAGCGACGCCGTCAGCCTGATCTTATTGACGATGATGAGGTTGAGCGCCTTGCCCAGCAGACGGCTACTCGCGCGCAAGAGGCGGGTCGCGCCGTTCCAACCGAAACCATTCTGGTTGATGCCGATAAGCAGGAGATCAAGCGCGATCTGGTCAATGACCCTGAGATTCCCAGTAGCTCCGAAGTCATGACAGCGAAGGAGCTGGCCGACTGGAGATCACAGAATGTGATGACAACCGTGATCACCGGTAATCGCGGTGAAGTGCTCCAGGAAATTCAGCGCTATAACGACGACTACCTTCCGAGTGAGGGAGAGTTCATCGAGGCGATGTCGGGGAATACTCCCTCCAGTCAAGCCGCTGCCTCTATAACTCCTGCGGTCGCCCCGATCAGAACGTCTGTTCCAGGTGCTCCCGTCAACCCCGCCGAACTCTTCCCGACCCAGCAGGTGTTGAACAACATCGGGACCGAGCAGGCATGGCGTGATGCTGGCCTGAACATTCCCAACTCCAAGGGACAGGCGACCTCGTATAAGGATTTCAGATCAAACGTTGTGCCGCGCAAGAGCGTTGACCTGACCAACATGGACAACAAGCACGTTCGGTACTTCCGTCAGTACCTCGCGCGTATGCATGGACTCCCGAAAGGTGCGCTTACATCTGATAAGAATGCATTCACCGCCGGATATGAGGCGTACGAAGAGACCACCCGGAACTTCTGGGATACGATGGTTCGGTATGCGCGCGCCACTCGTACGACTGGGTTCACCCCAGAGGATATGGGTATCGAGGAGCGCGGGTTCTTTAAGCGAGCACCGGGTAAGATCAGCTCCCGACCCGCGAAGCCGGAGCTGACCGAGCAGCAGAAGACGGCGCTCGGCCTCTTCGATCGTATCTTCGATATCGAATCCAACCGCTATGACTACGCGAACATCGACCTCTCCGAGGACGTGGGCGTGGACTCGCTTGCCACCCGTGGAACCAATGCGCTGCGTGGAGCGGTGCAGGGCTGGGACATTACTCCCAAGGGCGTGCTCGATAAGGATATCGACTATCACCTTGAGGTGATCCCGCGATTCGATCAGGAGACGTTGGGTTCCGAAACACTCCAAGATATGTCCATGGCACTTGATGTCGATATGATCGACAACATGGGCAAGATCGAGGTGGCGCGGTCTATCTACGATTCGGCAAAAGACATGATGTCTGATGACATCATTGGCTATGCCAGCTCACTCGATGAAGCGAAGCTGATGGTGCTGAAAGACCTGAAGCTGCTGGAACTCAAGGTCACGAAGCCATCGAAGCCGTTCCGGGCTGGTCTGACCGACCCGGTTGGCATTGTTGGTCCGAGCTTCAAGCAACTGGAAGACCTGCGCGATCTCCTGAACGAAGTCGGCGTTGCTGCAAACTCAGCCCAAAAGCAGGTGGAAATGCAGCAAATCCCCGCCTATGCGCCCAACCCCAAGCGAAACGACGCCATAAACTACGGCGGTCAGTTGGGCTACCTCAACAGTAACGAGGTCAAGCTCTGGGATAAGCGACTCGACCTCGATCTGGCGAACGAAGAGTTCATGGATTCGGCGGAGAAGAAATTACTCGGGAACCTTCAGGCGGGTACGGCGGTTGACCCCGCCAAGATCGCGGCAATGGATGATGCCAAGCGCGCCTATCTCATCGCCCTCTTCGGCCCCGCTGCTGGTATCAAGAACCCCGTAACGTACCCCAAGCGGGTGAAGCTCACCGACAAAGTGATGATTGACGTACTCAGTCGAGTCGATACTTCTAAGTTGGGCGTCAAGGCGTCGAAGATTTACGAGCAACTTGGGCAGACGGCGGCGCAACGCAGCAAGCTGGGTAACATCTACATGGCTGCACGGCAAGCAGGTTTGCACCCACGCGAGGCTGAGGACTTTATCCTCAAAGTCTCGAACCTGTATACCGGACCCCCAGGTGTGATGCAGAACTGGGACACGGCCGTTCGTCACGCCTACATGTATAACGTGGTCAAGGCGCCGTTCAACCTGATGCAGGACACCCTGAACGATGCGCTCGTCGGCATACTTGATGGTGACGCCAGCGCCGTACCGAATTGGGCGCGGCTCTTTGTTGAACAGATCAAGTCCAACACCGCAGGGTCCGATGCTCCGATCGTGCGTCGCTATAAGAATGCCGATACCCCGGTGCTTGATGAGATTCATGCCTTCAATAAGGCACTGGGTGAAGACATCTACCCATCGGTTCAGTCACAACGTGGCGGACGATACGACGACATTGCCGGTCGTTATGTCGAGGAAGGCAAGAGCTGGTGGGAAGTCAAAGGCGACAGCTTCGGCAAGTGGCTTGATAAGACGGCCTTCCGTGGACGTACCGGGACCAAGCTCCAGACGACCTTCCGCAACTTCGGTCAGGTCCCCGCCCCGAGCACGGTGCTCAGGCTCCGTAACTCGATGGATGATATGAAGCGTCTCGGCGTGGACTACACCTATACCATCAAGCATTATGGTGAGCAGGTCGATAAGTTCCTTTCGGAAGACCTGAATCGTGTCGCGCGCAAGGCAGGCAAGGCATCCGGCATCTCGATGGATGGACAGCGCCTGCTCGATGAGCTGATGGCAAACGCATCGGTCCAGCACTTCGGTATGCCGATCTTCTCCCCCGCCGACATCCGTCGCGTCCTCCCGCAGTACGTGGGGCAGGGGCAGGCCGAGCATCTCGCGCGCAAGTGGTCATCCCATATCGGAGCACTCAAGCAGGCGGCGTCAGAGCAGACCGACAAGATGCTCTACTCCTACACCCCGACGAATCTTGATGAGCAGGTCTCCCGACTATGGATGTTCCACTACTGGGCGACACGCGCATCGACTACCCATGCACGCCTTGCGATGGAAAACCCCTTCGTGATGGCGGCGTACTACCGTGCCTTCGAGGGAACGAAGCGCATGGCAGAGGAACAGGGCGATGTCGTACCCGGATGGGCAAAGCTCTTTGTCCCGCTTCAGGCCGGTCCCTACGGAATGCTGGGACTCGTCTCCCCGGCCGCACTGCTCTCGGGACTCTCAGTGGTGCTCGATTTGCAGGGCGTGGCGCCAAACGACTTCTCGTGGGTTGATGCGCTACAGATGCTCCCAATGCGGCCAGTGGTTGCAGCCGCCATGGCAGCGACCGTCAGTGATCGGCTCCCCGATCCCTCTGGTACCGCGCAAACCCGGAGCTTTGTGAACGATGTCGTCAACTTCTTCCGGAACACGGGTATTGCTCCGATTGATCCCGGACTGACTGACGACCTCGTAGCTAATGCGACCTACCGCATGCAGGCGATTGCCCGACAGGGACTCTCCCCGTTGCCCGGCGTTGATCCGCTTGCCACCCCTTCTCCCGAGGAGAAGGACACCCAGGATGTGAAGTTCTATGCGATCCAGATCATGCAGGACACCGGGAAGTTTGTTGACCCGAACACTGGCCAACTCACGGATGAAGCTGCAAGCGTGCTGGCGAACATTGACGCTGGCATCTACTCCGGCGCGATTGAGAACGAGGCACTCCGACAGTTCTCGGTTGATTCGATGTATGGCTCGATTGGTAAGAGCTTCCTGTTCACCTCAATGTACCCCTCGGCTGAGGGGCGTATCCGTGCTCAGGCCGCCGAAGCCCGAGAACTCCAGAACGCCGATCTGGTACCAGACCTCGCGCAACAGCCATCTGGACCGGGAGATACTCCTGAATTCGTGGATGTCACCCCCGAACTCACGCCGGAGCAGGAACAGGCGCAGCTTGCCCTGCGGCTTGGGGATAGTGGCGGAGCGGAAGCGACGCAGATGATCGCGTCGATGGCGGCGTATAAGGCGATCGGCAATGACGATATACGAGAAACGTACGAGTCGATGAACGATGCCATCTACGAGCCATCATCGGTCATCAAGAAGAAGTGGGGCGGCGACGGAATCGTGATCGGCGAGAGTCGGTTCTTCTCCTGGAAGGAGTGGGATCGCATGGGTACCGCCGAGCGACGCGAGTGGATGGACCTCTGGCTCCAGACCATCGGCCAAGAGGACGACGTGGACGAATTCATTCAGGATCGTCAGGCATTTGCCAATGCCCATCCCGAGATTCAGCCGTTCCTCGACTGGCAGGAGCAGGTCAACAAGCTCGGACCCAAGGCATTTCTTGATCGACTTCTTCGGGATTCGGACTCATTCCGGGTCTGGTGGAATTCGCGCAAGGTTCCCAAGTCTGAGATTCGCTCAGTGTTGATGACTGAGTCGGCGTATCTTGCGGCGCAAGGCGACAAGCCATCGCTCTACGATCCGGTCGGTGTTGAGACCAGCACCAGCCCGAATCTTGAAAGCGTTATGCCCCCGGTCGGCGCTGAGGCGGTAGACATCAAGGAATCGTGGGCCAGCATGTCCATGCCTGAGCGGATTACGCATCTCCAGGATCAGGAGCGGGTGTTCATTGTCCGGCTGGAACAGTTCAACGATAAGGTGATGCAGGTGACGGGCGGAACCCCGTACTCATCGCTGGCTCCGGTAAGCAAGCGGGATATTGATATTCGGCTTGAGCGAATGGGGATTAGTCCACCTGAGCCGGGTGGGGAGTACGCCAAGTACATCCGCTGGGCCAATGGTCAGCCATACGGAATGGACGTATCCATTGAGGCGTACGTTAGTTCGGGCGCTTCTGATCAGCTAACATAAGCTGATATGCGAACTCATCAATCCAAAGGGACTGCATGTATTCACATCGGGCACAACCACGGACTCCTGCACGGAACCACGACTTGTGGCGAAACTGCTCACAGATCGGACATTCCCGGATGTAGTCAACGCCCTCATCAGTTTCTTCGCGGCCGTCGTCAAGAAAAAGTTTAGTTTCCATGTGGCGTAGTATATACTCCGCATGGTCAGTACCAGGAGACATAACACAGTGGACCCTCAGAATATTGACAACAGTGAACTCGGGCAACTCGGTGCCGATGGTGCGCCTCTTTATGACGCGCAGCCGCAGGGTGACCAGGAACCTCCCGACTTCGAGGCACTCCTCGCAGAACGTGATCAGGAGATCAGCAATCTGCGCGGGGAAATCAGCCAGACCCGATCCGCACAACAGCAGCAGAGCCAGCAAATGGCGGTGCAGCAGGTTGAGGCCATGTGGCGGCAAGCCGAGCAGACTGCTTGGCAGAACACCGAACAGATGGACCCCGATACTGCGAAGCGCTACATGGCGAACTTCTATAACGAGCGTGACAAGTTCACGCGCGATCAGGCCACCAATGCACTGCGAAGCATGGGTGTGAACCAGTGGAAGGGCGAACTGCAAAAGCGGTATCAGCTTACGGCTGATGAGATGACGATGCTTGGAGACAATCCAGATCAAATGGAAATCCATGCACAGCATCTCAAGCGAACCAGGGATCAGATCAATCAGTTGCGAAGCGAGAACGGAACGCAGCACGCTGCCAACCGTGGCCGCCAGCGGCTGGAGTCTGGGGCTGGTGTCCCCCTGTCCGGGGGTCGTTCGACTGGCGGACCTATCCCTCAAGAGATTGAGCGAGGTTCACGCCAGCACTTGCTTGCTTTGATTGAACAGGGAGTTATCTAGTCATGGCGCAGTACATTGCCCCAGGAACCAAGAACCCGTATCGCGGAGGCGTGTCCAACGGTAGCATCCCAGGTGATGCCGCTACTGGTCATCTGAAGCGACTTGTTGACGAGTACGTAGAGGCGTTTGACCCCTGGGTTACCCCGACGTACTCCAAGATTCTGTCCGAAGGGAAGAAGGGCGTCATCAACCAGCTCAAGGTTGAAGATGGAATAAAGCGCCAGCGCCTGCTGACCGTTCCCCTGACTGCGAACTACACCGCAGCGGACACTACCATCACCGTTGGTACGACCAACATCGCCCTTCTCCAGAAGAACATGGTGTTCCAGATCGACTCAGAGATTTTCTGGGCGACGGCTGACCCGAACACCGCTGCTGGCACCATCGCCGTGGCGCACTCGCAGGCGGGTACGTCCAACGCGAACCACTCTTCTTCGACCAATGTCGTGGTGATCGGTCTTGCCACCACCTTTGATGGTCCGACCTACCCGAACGCTCCGTCCATCTATGGCGACTTCGTCTACAACCACCCGCAGCGCTTTGCGTCTCAGCACAAGTTTGACGATCTTGCGATCGTGACTCCTGACTGGGAGCGGGATGGTGCCAACAAGCTGGCCGAGATGATGGAAGAAGAGACCAAGTATGTGAAGTTGATCGTCAACCGAACATGTCTCTTCGGAAAGCGTCAGGAAGGAACCCTCGCTACTGGCGCCACCCGGCCATCGCTCATGGGTGGTATCGGTCAGTTCCTGACGACCAACGTTGGCACGGTGAGTCCTTCGGGGTCGAACCTCAGCCCGTATCACATTGAGGACATCAGCTCTGTTGTCTGGTCGAAGTATCGACAGATGGCAACCACGATGCTGATGAACCTGAATACCAAGCGTATTTGGAACCGCCTCATCAACCCGTACCGACAGGGCACCCTGACGGACGATACCCTGCGACTGAAGCTCGATACGGTTGAGCTTGAGACCGGAACCTTCACCGCGATGATCGACCCTGATATGCCCGATGGGGAAATCTGGGGCGTTGACTTCAGTGGCGTGAAGTGGTTCACCTATCAAGGTCAGGACTGGGACGTTCGCGATACGTCCGATCCGACCGAGATGGCGCAGGCGAAGGGTCTTAACGGAACCTTCTCCATGCTCCTTCCAGGCGAGCCGCTGATGTGGAAGATCAGCGGGTTCAACACTACGCTGTCCGCGTATCCTCCGATTGTTGTATAGCCTGACTGGGGATGTATCGCACAAGCGTTAGCGGTGCATCCCCACTCACTACCCAAGGAACGAACATGCCTAGTACCCAAGTCCCAGTATCCGAACCGCGCGCTCCGAAGCCAGCGATTATGAAGACTCCGATGGAAGACACCACGGAGGTTCCCGCAGGATTCAAGGCTGTGGAGTTCTGGAATCCGGTATACCCAAACGAGCATATCTACGTACACGAATCCGGTCTTCCGGCTGAGTATGCGAAAGAGATTCACTTCCTTGCCGGTTACTTCCGGGCCACCAAGCCATGGCAGGTGGAAGCAATCAAGGAAGCCTGCGGTGGGCGGGTATATACAGCGGACACGAGTTCGCAAATGCGTTGTGATAAGTGTGGGTGGGCGACCCGATCAACCGCCGCCTTTGCGTATCACATTCAACAGCACGCCTAAGGAGGCAATATGGCTGGAGCCACGTTTTTCCCACGAACGTATGAGACGTATCTGCCGACTGCGGCGCGTACTTCTCATCCTACTGCTGTCCCTGTAGACCAGAGTTCCTATCGTGGAGCGAAGTTCTACATTGACATTACTGCCCTTACCGGCACATCGCTCACGTTTACCATTCAGGCGGTTGACCCCGTTACCGGGAATGTGTCTACGGTGCTCGCTTCTGCTGCGAAGACGGGTACTGGCCCTTTCACCCTGACTGTGTATCCAGGCACCACGACTGTCGCCAATGTCGCCCTTAGTGATGTAATGCCTCGCCGCTGGCAGATTACAGTGACCGGCACCTTCACAAACGCCACCTACGCCATCGCGTACGAGCGGCTCGCCTAAGCATGGATGGGTACCTGCTGCGTACCCGTGCACTGGCCCTTCCGACTGCGGATAGCTTTCGGAGGGGTCAGTTCATTTTGGTCGAGAACCCCGGTGCTGCTGATGATGTCTTGCACATCGCCATTCAGGAGACGGCGGGAACGTATGCGTACAAGCTGATTCCGTTTGGCGCCCATCCCGCTGCCTTCACGCTCACCGTGCAAGAAGGCGACTCAAATGTAGATACGAATGTCACTGTCATTGACCTTGACGCGAGTGATTTCAATGTCACCTCTTCCCCCGCAGGTGAGGCGAACATCGCGCTGAACTACGGCACCGGTGCCGGACAACCCGCAGAGGGCAACCACACCCACGATATCTGGGTTCCATTCACCAAACTCTTCTTTGACGACACGGGCGGAAGTACCGCCAGCACCGTCACGTTCGCCACAGTCATCTCCGCAACCTTCACCCTACCAGCGGGGACATGGACGGTCGAGGCGAATGGATGGGGAAGACTCGGTCACAGCGCTGGCGGAAATGCCGATATGCGCATGACGATCGACGGAACCGCAGGGACAATCTACACCCGATCAGGATCAACCACTGCAAATCCCGGAAGCGCCGCAAGTAGCAAGTCAGGCGTGTCTTCAGGGTCGCGAACCGTTACAATGGCGGTACGTGCAAACACGGCCGGAACCGCAACCATGACAAACATGAACTTGCTCGTCAACGCATACAGGACAGCCTAAATGTCAATAGTCATGCAGCCTGATCCATTCCCAAAGATTGTCATTGACCCACCGGGGCCAAATGCGACCACCCAGGACATCACCCTCGGCACGCAGCCCATCCCGCTGGCGGGGATTGAGGGGGCGCTGGGGGAGTGGTCGGGTGCGGTCAATGTGCTCAGTTACGGGGCGGTTGCAGGCGCAGCGGTGGACAATCGGGCAGCGTTTCAGTCTGCGGTTACGGCTGCGGCGGGTTCGGTGCTGTACGTCCCGCCGGGAACGTACGGCGTGGCAGGGGCGACGGATTACGACAGCATCATATGGCTGGGAACGGCGGGTACGGCGATATGGGCACCGTTCGGAGCCACCATCAAAGTCATCTCAGGCAAGGGATGTGCTGTCATCAATCTCGCGGCAGCCAATCAGTCCGTTGTCGGCCTGACGATTGACGGCAACAGTGTCACCGAGGCGCTGGGGGTGCATATCCGCAATGGAGCGCACCGGTCCCGCGTGTCGGGGTGCCGGTTTACTGGGTTGCACAGGGCGGTTTATATGTCCGGCACGCAAACAGACATACGCATTACCGATAACAGTTTTGTGGTAGGCAGATATGGCGTACTGGTTGACGAAAACGCATCGCCTAGTCGCCTGATTATTACCAACAATACGTTTGACGGATCGGCCATGCCGAGCGGCGGGGACGCCATCGAAATCAATACGCCCAATGGGCTCGCATCAGACATCGTTATTGCCAACAATGCCATCGACGGAATGGTAAGTAGCAGCAGTAACAACGGCCTTGGCATTGGTGTCGCGCACGGGGTCCGATGTTCGATCATCGGGAACGTTGTGCGGGATTGCGGTCTTGACGGCATCCACATTGAGGACGATGCCACCGACTGCACGATCATAGGGAACGTCGTTACGGGCTGCGGCCGATCAGGTATCTCCGCGCAGACTGCGAACACTACATCCACGATGCGGAACTTCACCATCGCGAACAATGTCGTAGACGGCTGCGGCCTGACTGGTGGCGAAGCGGCAATCGAACTGAGCGCAAACTATCCGTTTGAGGATTGCGTGATCGACGGGAATATCGTCGCTGTATCTGGTCGTTCCGGGGCGACGTTCAGCGGCATTGTCGTCAACCAAGGGTCTGCGGGAATCCGCGTCACAAACAATGTGGTGCGCGACCTTGTCGGTGCAACGACAGTCGGAGTGTGGGCTGAGGACGCAACCGATACGCTGGTCATGGGGAATCGTGTCAAGGGATGCACCTACGGAGTGAAGGTCGTGGACACGATGACCGATGTGCAGATTGCGCACAACCACCTGAAAGGGAATGCGTCGGGGGCCATTGATGAATCGTCGCTCGGCGTGGCCAGCGGATACACCAAACTGGACAATGTGACATGAGCAATCCGACACTCGGCGTTTGGCCGCTCCAATCTGATCTCGCGGGGCAGGATCGCACTGGTACGGTGTCGCTTACTGGCGTCGATCCGACAAGATTCGAGTCTGGACTATGGCTCGAAGAGGGTGAAAAGAGTTTTGTAAGCAATCCGGTCGCCGGCAACGGGACGACCGATTACTCCTGCACGGGTGCCGTGTTCAGCTTGGCGACCGACGTGCTGCCTGGGCCGTTACCGTACGACTATTTATCAAGTGTGACGAGCTGCATAAAATCCACAGCGATTGCCACCACGACGGCCTTCAGCACCGTGGTCGTGTCGCAGACACTCGACCTCTCTGGGTCCGGTGCTGGCGCGGGGGCCTATGTCGGATCGGCGCTGGTTTGGGTTCCCTCGTCAGTATCAAGCACGGAGATGCAAATCTATCGGCGAAATTTCACCGATGCCACAGGAGATTTGACTGTTGCTCTGGATATGACAAAACGCGATCAGTGGCAGATCGCGCAGATTGGGTTTTCGGTGGTCACGGATGTGTTCGGTGAAATCTCTATCCGCGATGTGAGTGGCGGGATGCTAACTGGGCAATCCGTATATTCCATCCTCATGCAATGCACAAAGGGGGGTTATCGCACATCACCTGTCGCCGGGTCGTTGGGTTTGGGGTACGGATGGACTAACGCGGCGCACGGGTCGTTTTCCTATTCCACCCGCGCCGCCTCCTCCGCCTCCGTCCCGACCGCGGGCATCATCTCGCCGAACAGCGGATCGCTGGCGTTCCGCGCAACGCCGACCATCGAGACTGGCCTCGAAGAAATTTGGGGCGAGTGCGGCGTCAAGGCTGCATCCACCGATCATGTTCGCTGGGGTCGGGATGCAACCAAGCACCCGTTCGTGGAGTGGTCATCCAACGATGCGGCCTACCAACGGCTGACGGCAACGGAGACGATTGACGCTGGCGTTGAGACGTTTCTGTATCTCGGGCACGATGGGACCGATACGTCCCTCCAAGTGGGTGCAGGCACCCTGCAAACCGGCACACGAGCGGTGGTCTCGGATTCGTTCGGAGCGGGGCCGATCAAACTGCAAGCGTCGGCTGGGGGCAATGTCGTTGGTCCGTTGGCGACCTATGATCGGTTTCTTGACGATGTCGAGCGATCAAAGGTCCGTAACGCCATAGAAGATGGTGCTGATCTTTTTGGAATTTTGGTCGAAGGTTCCGGGGGGTACTTTGGTCATACCTCGTCGCACGGGTACGGTAAAATGCAGCCAACACCAGATCGACCATTCATTGTTCCGGTTGAGAAGCCCGGTGACTGGGATGCACGGAGATAACCATGACCCAGCCGATGCCCGTCCATATCATTCTGCGACCGACTGACCTTATCCCCTATGAGTGGGATATGGCGTCGTATGTCGCTGCCGATGAGGTGATGGATGCGGTTACAGCAACGGTCACTCGCATCGTCCCGCCACCGGATACCGACGTTACGGCCGAGACCATCCTCGCCCCGCCGTCATCGTCTGGAACCGTCGTGACCATCCAGCTTAACGGATCGCTCTTTGATCTGAACGCGGTCTATCGACTGGATATTACGTTCATGCCGAACGTGAATACCACGCAAACCGTGCAGTCGTTCATCTACGTGCGCAATGTCAACCCCTACCCGGAGAATGGCATTTCCCTGTTGGAGCTGCGGCAGCGGTGCGGCTCCATGCTCAATGACATGATCCTAACCGAGGCGACCTACACCAATGCGAGCGATGACAAGGCCAGCTTCACGGACATCAACAACATCACCCTGCCGACTGGCGAGCTGAAGAACCGCATCATCTACTTCTACAGTGGGACGAAGGAGAACATTGGCCAGCAACGAACCATCCGTGAGAACTTCCCGGAAGAGGGGCGCCTGCTCTGGAACATGGACCTCCCGCAACCACCGAAGACCGGCGACAAGGCGGAACTCTGGAACCACCGGGCACAGGGTATTCGACCGCAGCAGATGAATGAGTTCATCAAGATCGCTCACTCCGAAGCGTCGGTCTACAACCATGTCGTGCAGACCATCACGATCACGGATGACTTCACGTCAACGGAACCATCGAACACCATCGTTGTCCCGATGGGCGTGAGCAAGATCGAGCGCGTGCAGTACATGACCGTCGATCAAGTGTGGGTTGATGTCGATCGTTCTGATCCTGGTGGACCCGGATACTGGGTGGATGAATACAACCGCGTACTCACCATCAACCGGCCGATCAGCACATGGGCGAGTGGGTCCGTGGTACGGCTGATTGTTCGTGGGCGAGAGCAACCACTCCTCGAAGACTCAGATACCACCCGTATCAACGCTGAGTGGATTTGCGCGCGTGCGTGTGAGCTGGCGTGCACGGCGCTGGTGAATCGCAACCCAGATCAAAACGTATATCGAGATAAGATGTATAAGTACGAGCGTGTGGCTCAGTCGATGCGCACGCTGATCGTACCCCGCACCAAGGCGGGTACAACGTTGGAGTGGTAAATGGACCGAGGCGATAGCTACAAGTCAATTTACCTCAACGACAAGATGTATGAGATTACTGCGGTGCAGCACAATCTCCTTGCATCCTTTGTCAACAAGACAACGTTTGGTGATCCCAACTACGATAGTGATCCCCTGCTCTCCGCTAAGATTTATACCTCCTACCTCGGCGGGATTGGCATCGAGCGTGCCAAGGAGGCGCAGGATGATCAGCGCTATTGGATTGGTTCACTTGATACGCGGCGTCCGTTTCAACTGTCGCTTCTTCCTCGCGCTGCTCAGATCACCCACAGTGCCAACATCGCCCCGCTCGGAGACTTTGGATCGAACGTCCTCTTTGCCACTGCCACTACCCTCCACTCATATAGTGAGAGCACGGGTCTTAGTGCGTCCCTCGGGACGATTGATGATCCTCCCGTCTATCGAGGATGGGCCTTCAAGGGGAAGATGTACATCCCGCAGTCGGACGGCTACCAGACGTGGGATGGCTCCAGTGTCTCAGCGCAGAACACGACCGTAAAGGCGATCTGCTTCGCCGAGTGGGACGATAAGCTCTACGCACTCTGCTCCGATCACAAGCTCTACCGCACCATGGATGGTTCCTCGTGGACCCTCATGGCCTCTTTGGGCACCCATCTCCAACTCCGTCGTCTCATCCTCTACATGGATGCCGCTGCGAATGACACGCTGTACATCATTACGACAACGGGGATTTATGCATGGGACGAAGAGAACAGCAGGGTAGTGACAACCAGACTCGGCCATCTTCCGCAGCACCCGGACAACGGGTATGGCGTCGCCATGTGGCGTCAAGGAGAGGACCTGTTCATGTCGGCGGGGCTGGACGTGTACCGCTGGACAATCTCTGGCGTGGCTCCCTTCTCTGGTCCCAGCGCAGATCAGGGTCTACCACAGGAATATCGTGGCCGCATCGTTGACATGATCGGCGAGCATTCTGGTCTCTATGCCATGATCCAGGGAGTCAATGGACCCGGCGATCTCTTCCAGCCAGCGTCGCTCTTTGATCCCGGACAGAACACGGAAGGTGAGATCGACGCCACCATCACCGAAGGCAAGAACATCGTGCTGGTCTGGAACGGGCACGGATGGCACCCGGTGTCGATCCCGACCCTCTCTGGCACCCCATCGTGGTTCATTGTCTCTGGCGCCAACAACAACTATCGGTTGTGGTGGAGTGTTAATGACACCCTGATTACCGTGCAGCTTGGTCGTCCGATCCTGAATCCGCGAGAGCGCATCATCGCTGGGCAGGGGGACTTCGAGCTTGAGGGCGAGATCACCACCAGCCAGTTCGACGGGAACATGTTCATGTATGACAAGCTGTCATCTCACCTGGAGGTGTACTTCTCGTACTTTGATGAGTCGAAGCATACCTGTGAGCTATCGTTCCGCACCGAGTCACAGGACTGGGAGTCAATCCCATTCTCGTACGATGATGGCGTCATTACGATTCCCTTCGATCCGCAAAGCCTGACCGATGGATCGCGCTTCAGCTATGGTCAAATCTTCAGATGGATTCAGTTCCGCATCAAACTGAAGACCACGGACATCACGACGAGTCCGGTGCTTGAATCCTTCTCGAACAAGTTCATCCGTATCCCAATGAAGCAACGTGCCTTCACGTTCCAGATTCCCTTCCAGTCCGACTATCACGGTAACCGGACCGCTGAGCAGGCGATCGCTGAGTTGGATGAGATGATCAACGCCAAGCGGTATGTGCGGCTCCAGACATCGGCACTCCCCGATCAGAGCTACCGGGTGTATATCTCCGGTGCCTCTGGCGCTGGCCTCTCGGGCAATGACCCGCGTGGGTATGTCAGCTTGACCGTGGCGCAGGTGGGTATCCCGACATGGAACGGGGAGCCGATCAGTGGATAGGCGGCCGCAGCAACCACTACAGGTCAACATCGAGACCATCACACCGGACAAGCCAGCGAAGTCCAGACGTGGCCCGAAGTTCATCAAGACCACCGAGACGAGTCCGTTCATGAATCCACCGAACGGATTCGTTGGTGAATGGAACTCACTCTCTGAGTGGTTCGTCTACCTTGGATTGTGGTACGTGCTGAACGAAGAGGGGAGTCCGTTCAATCCGCCATTTGATGGGGGCTATCGGTTCACCTATCAGGTCCCAGTATTCGGAGGCCGCAGCTTTCTGGGAGGGCAGGTTGTGGACTTCGTTGTTACACTTAGGGACGGACAGCAGATCGGACTTTATGTCCAATCGGATATGTGGCACCTGATGGGTGGCCCAGCGAAAGAGTCCGCTGACCTTGGCAATATGCTAGGTGCAACGGACATCATGCGGGTGGCGCCGATCCTCGAAGGGGACATCATCCGAGACCCAACTGGGGAAGCCTGCTGTCGCACACTGGTTGGTGCCTTAGGAGGCCGTGCCTCTATTGGGCCAACAAACACAGGAACGTTTATTACGAGCCGTGCAGGAAAGATGAACGTACGATGAGCCAGCGCATCCGAACCATTGTCCGGAACCCAATCACCGGGAACGGCATCGCCGGGATCACCGTCTCGCTCAAGCGTCACTCTGACGACGGCACGATTACGACGGCGGATACTGATGCCAATGGCCTTGCTGAATTTGATCTTGCGGATGTGGGGTATGTGGGTCCTGCCTACCTCGAATACACCTCGGGAGATGTCTATCGCCGATCAGGTTACATCGGTGGGCAGATCGGTGGGCTGATCTGGTCCGATACCCTCAACGATATCTTCACGGCGAACGGAATCGGCGTGGTGCCCGGATACCTGAACGGCCTTGCCGTCTCCGCATCCGGTGCCAACATGTCCGTGTCAATCGCATCAGGCATGGCTGTCTTGAAGGATGGCATTGTCTATCTGTGGGAGGAGCCGCAGTCCGTCACGATGGATACTGCGGACGGAACCCACCCTCGTATTGATCGCATTGTGCTTCGGCTGGTGCGCGAGGGGCAGGCGCAGGAGGGGAAGGTGACCCTTGAAAAGATCACTGGCTCTCCTGCTGCCAGTCCATCTGCGCCCGGCATCACGCAGTCGAGTACTACCTGGGACCTGTCGCTGGCACAGGTACGTGTCAACGCAGGCGTGAGCGCTGTTGCTGCCGACAAGGTAACCGATGAGCGATACAGCACAGCACTGACACAGGCGTACTCATTCGCCTATCCCACTGGTATCACCGCAGGGGATACGTTCTACATCGACACGAACGGTCGGCTGGCCCGACTGCCAAAGGGAACATCAGGGCAGGTACTCACACAGGGCGCTGACATTCCAGCGTGGAACACTGGCGTTTCGGTTGGTGGAATCACCGTCAATGTTGGTAATAGTGTTGATGTGATCCTCTCAAGTGAACCAGTGATTTATGTTGAGTTCCCGTTCGCCTGCGATCTGACTGGATGGATGGTACAGGGGGATGTGTCGGGCACCATTGCTTTCGCGGTGGCCAAGGCGTCCTCTGGCTCTAGCTCCTTCTCGAATATCCACGGCTCCAATCACCCTCGCCTCTCTGCTGCGCAAACTGCATCAAGCACAGATATGTCCTCATGGACCGCAAGCATCACGGCGAACCAGAAGCTGCGTATCAGCGTGACTGGAACCACGACGAGTATCAAGCGCGCGAGCTGCTCCCTTCGCTTCACGAGGACGTAATGCGATGGCGTTCGTTGATAACGGATCAATCATCCCATCAACGGTCAGTGTCTCTGACCCCATCGTTATCACGGTCAACAGGGATGTTGAGCCGGGTGAGGTCGCCGTCCTCTTCATCACGAACGATGGGAGCAACGTCTCTGTCTCTGGCGTCACAGATTCCAGCAGTAATAGCTGGACGGTCTATCAGTTCGGGAATACTGCTGGTCGTGCGGCTATTGCCTATGCTCTGATCGAAACGCAGCTCGACAACGCAAGCGACACGATCAGCGTGAACATGTCCAGCGGACACCGAACGATCGTGCGTGGCGCCGGGTACTCCGGCCTTACTGCGGTGCGGGATAGCGAGGCATCCAAGGCGGCTGAGGAAGCGGCCTATAGCCTGAGCTGGACTGCCACTGATGACGGCATGGCATTCGTTGTCTTCGGGTTCCCGGTGGACTATGCGTTTGGCGATGATGACATTACTGGGTGGGAGCAGGAGTTTGTCACCGACGATCTGACAGGGCTACAATCGCAGCAGGTATTCCGAAGAGACGAGGCTGCTGGCAGCGTGTCTTGTTCCAATACCGCGCCGACTGTGTATTACTTAGCTGCTGGCATCCTGCTCCCGTACTTGGCCGCCGGTCATGGACAGGCAGTTGTCGTGCTATGAGTGAGAATGTTGAACCCGCCGTGCCAAAAGCTGATCCAGGTCCCCAGATGGTTGATTGGCTCACGTACCTCGACATGCGACTTGCCGGGCAAGATCGCCGTCTAGAGGAGCGCTCTGTTGCTGTTGACAAACAGCTTGCGCACTACGACCACCGGTTCGATCGTCTCGAAGATTTGATCAAGGACAGCAACGATAACTCCGTCCGCACCCGTGAAGACGTGGCACGGAACGGAGCATTAGCAACACTGGTTGCGTTGTTCGTGTCCATTGGCGCGCGCTACTTCGGTTCGTAGCGTTTCCTGATCCCCTCGAAGATCAGCACGTTCTCCTCGAACGAGTGCTGCGGCAGGGGAACCACCAGCTTCCGATCTGGATAGAGAATGAAGAAGCTCGGACCATAGCCCGAGCGGTACCCCTTATTCTCTGCATAGCCGTCCCCTTGTTTGTAGGTGCCAGAGCGTGCGTACACCACTGGCTGTCCCTTGCGCTGGGGAATCTCGACGTGCGGCTCATGCGTGTGGGCGAGGCAGACAATGTCGGCGTTGTCCCAGTGCCATGGCCATTCATCCCACATCCTCCGGGCCTCGTTGCCCTTGTTCATCCCCGACATGCCCCGGAAGTTGTGCTTGGCAATCACGAAGTAATCCTGATCTCCAACACGCATCTTCACGCCAACACCAGCTTGGGTAAAAGCTGGGACGCCCAGCTTCTCGGCAATAGCAGTAGTCGAAGAAGATAGGCCAGCCGTCTGATAGTTTCGATCGTCGTGATTTCCGTCTACGAGACCGACCCACTTGTTCGTCCTGCCCATACGACGTACCGCCCACTCTTCCTGATATTCTGGGTTTGGTTCGGCGGCACCATACAGACCGGAAGCGGCCTTGCTGTTGACCTTGAAGTTGTCCACATAGTCACCCATGCCCAGGGCCACAACCCCATCGGTTGCTTGCATGAGTTCCATATCTCGATTAATGAGATCGTAGCGAACTCCTTTGTTCCCAAAGTGGAAATCGCCGACGCAGACGAGGGCCACCGGCAGGGGGTCAGGGTAGTGGAGCGTAAGGGTCTTCGCATCATCTTGGTGAATACCTTGATAGACAAGGGATGCCTCTTCTAATTCTTTGTAGTACGTATCCCAGTCATCGGGAACATCAAATGGATCGGGTTCTGGTGGGGCTACGACTTTGGGCGGACCCCATGGCTCCACGTCGTGACCTGTGTTCCTGATATAGGATCGTCGGTGTCTTGCTTGTTCCGGGGTTCTCCACCCGCCGTTGCTTACGTAATCTGCGCTGCTTGTACTGGCAATGAGGATTCGGTCGTCGTCGGTGAGCGGAATCACGGAGCCTCCTGATCCGCACCGGGCCGCAGTACAAGCGTAGCGGTACTGACCCGAGCGGGGCATAAAAAAGGGGAGCGGCCAATCGGCGCACTCCCCTAATTTTACTGTACGTTACCGGCGAACTACAGATTTCGTAGCTTTCGCTTTATCCGTATCCGCAGATTGTGATACCACTTCTGCTTTCGCAGCGGCCTTTGTTTTTCGTTTGGGTAGTTGTTCACGTTCTTTTGCCAATCGTTCTCGTTCAGGCACTTCCGCCTGTGACATTTCCGTAGTGATCCTGAGTTGGTTTCTTTCCTTTTCCGGGAGGGTCGGCAGGTTTGCCCGGAGCCTTTCCAGTTCTTCGGCGAACGCGTCGTCCAGGAACTGGCCCTTCTTGTTCGTCCGCTGGTCGAGGTCGGTTGGGCGGGGGACCTCCGATGTTCCCATCCGCTTCCGTCGTAGCCTCTCCTTCAGTGAGAGGGACGTTGTAGACGAAGAGGTCAATGCGCCATCCATCGTCTTCTACCTTTCCGAATACATACTTGGTACCCGATATTGGATTCGGTACTTCGCTGAGCTTGACCTCGTACCCATTCACGGCGAACGTGGTGACCACGTAGGCGAAGGTGTCGTAGGTCGGGAGGGTGAGTGTGATGATCTGGGATTCAGGACCAACGTCCATCTTCAGTTCATCCATGAGTTGGACCAGCAACATGGCTGGGTCTTGTGCCATCCTGACGCTAGGCGTCTGGGTGGTCTTTGGGGTATGGGGCACTGACTGACCTCAATACATTCGTGCACTCATCGCAGATGAACACGTTCTCTGAGATGATGTAATCCAAGGCAACGTCATCGGCGCCACAGTTGTAGCACGCCCAGACCTCCACCTTGCTAAGAATATGACTCTCGTACGCTAATTCCATGACACGCTTTCATGAGCTTTTTCTTGAGCCGATAGAGCTTAGTCACCGTTGCCGCTGACTTTACATCTTCGACTACCAGCTCGCCACCCTCCAGGTATTGGAAGTCCGCCACGTAATAGCAGACGTGCATACCGTTGATCTTGATCTCGAACTTGGGGTGGCAGACCAGCTCGGAGATCAATCCTGCGTTCAGGAGAAGTGAGAGGTCGCCGTACCTGCGTGCTTCGGCTCGGCTTGCGAACTTGATCCCATCCACTTCGGTTGGGATTGCATGGTATTTGTTCCGTGACTGATACCTTCGCTGCTCTATTTCAGCTTTCCGATTCAACCCAGTAGCCATTACTGCACCACTGACCATCGGATGTATCGAACGTTGTATTGAGACATGTTTCATACCAATCTTGGGAGCGGAAACATTCATCGCAGTAGTACGACGCAGCGAGCGTTTCGTAGAACTCTACGTCGTAGCTACCGCAGATGGTGCACTTGGTAAGCATGGACCTAGGGAACCGGATCACCGTCGTCCTCGATAATCGGAGGAGTGGACCCGACATTGAGTCCAGCCAGTAGGGCAACCGCACCTGACACCGCAGCGTACAGCGCCATTTCATTTGGGCCAAGGTGCCCAGTCGCAGAGAAGTACGCAGCAAAGGGGGAGCTGAGTACGAGCAGCGCGTAGATTACGAGTCTCGCCTGCCTTGGAAGAAGGATGTCGTTGTTGTCCATGGTATCTCCTGAGTAGCGGGGACCGGTGTCTCCAGTCCCCCTATTCTACTCGAACATTCCTTGGTCGTTCATGAGACCCAAGACACCATAGCCGATGATGTCTTTCCATGCGTCCGTCTTACCTTCGGTAAGTCCCTGCTCCCCATTGTTGATGAAGTTTTGCAGGCGATCGAGCTTGTCCGATGTTCGGATAACAATACCGATCTCGCCGAACCGAAGGAGGTTAGAGGGTGGCCCGTAGCCCTTACGCTTCTGAATGAGCATCTGGCGTACTGCCAGGAGTGTGCTGTCCAAATCCTCGAGGAACTTGGCGTTGCTTGGTTCGCTCGCCCATACGGGCTGGGGGTCAATGTGCCCCACGCTAACTACCTGTGAATCGTCAATAACCATGTTCCCTACCTAGTGTGTGTTGCAGTAGCCCATGTTTACGAAGCGAACTTGGGTCGGCTCACTATGCCAGCCGTATCTCCAGTTGTAATACTGGTAGTACTGGACCGTAAATCCATAGCCACTGTCGCACCAGTGCTGCCCAGTGTGCCACCCGGTGTGATTGGATGTCCTCTTGGCATGGGCAGTCGTACCAGCGCCGGTACTTGGCAGAACCTCGACGGACTCAATCTCGTTGAGGTCTTCGTCAATCGTGGGCTGCGCCGTCTCTTCCGGGATATCCGGAGTTGGCGTAGCGGCAGTTGGTGACCCACCGTTTCCAGTAGGTGGGTAATCATTGGCCGATGCCGTGTAGATGTAGGCGCAGAATCCTGCGACGATCACCACGGCGCCGAGTGCGGCAACGAATGGATAGATACGATCAGACCAGATACTCATCTGACTCCTCCGGCCAGCACCAACAGCTTGGGGCACTGGCGCCATGCTTGACGTTGTGGTTGAAGAACAGCCCACCGTACACGCTGAAGACGACTAGTTCTACGGTGCCGTCGTCATTCACCTTTTGGATAATGGCCGGGGACTGCTTGCGGGGATGCAGTCCATCGGCACTACCGGGATGATTGAACACCACCACATCGCACAGGCGAGGGGCGAGGATCGAATCGCTATCCATGCAGGGGTACCGGGGTAGTAAGCACGTCAACGATCTCTGCCTCACCGACTGGTGAGGTGTCTTCGTAATCGTGACGGTACACATCGGAGGAGTGGCCGTATGCCGATACGTTGATCGAGAATCCCTTGGGCCGGTTGCCCTTGGCATCCTTGTCCGGATCGGAAATCGAGACCGATACATCCCGGAAGACTTCATTCATTGCCGTTGCGATTTCGTCGGCGCGAACCAGAGCTTCCTCAAAGCTCCCGTCAAATGACTCGCTGAGATAGGCATCCAAGCGTCGGGTTTTCTTGTCGTCCATGATGGCCTCCCTTGGCGGGGATTAGCTCCCCGCCCGATACCACTGGAACCCGGCACGTTCAGCAACGCGCATCAGTCTCCAGTTGTTACTAAACGTCACCACATCGAGGGGCTGGCCGCTGTCGTCCAGCACGTACCAATCCTCGATCTGTGGCCATGTTTGTTCTTGGGCCGCGCGCTGTGCCCATGCCATAGAGATGATTCCCTTGGGGTCGAAACCACCAAAGGTGAGACTGCCGTTCGGCAGGTGCTTGGTAACTTGCCCGAATCTGAGTTGAGCTTCCTTGAGTGACAGCCCACCGGGGATGGCGGGGTCCGGAAGATCGGGGACTTCGGGCGGGATAGGATCGGTGACGCTGCCAAGCTGCGCCGCCTTCATGTATCCCTTCGTCTTTGCCTGGACCTTCGTGATGTCGTCTAACTCACCCTTGCCGCACGACGTGGTACCAAATTCGTAGTGCAGGAAGGAGGTCACAAGGCCGTACTTCGTGGTGTATGGATGCTCAGACCAGAGCTGGCCATCACGGTCATGCCAGTACGCATAGAGCTGACCGAGCATATCGATCTGTGCTTCGGTGTACTGCTCGTTGTCCTGCTTCATGACCTCGACCGACACCAATCCAGCATTGATCTGGTTGATACCGAACTTGGCAACGAAGGCAGGGCCATCGCCTTCCAGTCCACCGGGGCTGCCGACGCCGCCGCCGCTTGCCCATGGGCTACGGGTGCCGAGCGGATCGTTCAGCATGATGAGGGTTCCGTCTTTCATGACGGTGTAATCCACGAGCGCATTACCGCAGCGCTCGCCACTCGGACAAGCGAAGAACCGCTTGACCTGCTCGACGCCCATGCTGCCCATCCACTCATGGGTGCAGGCGCCTACGATCTTGCGTGGCGGTACCGTGTCATAACCGCCGCCACCGGATTTGTTGGCAATCGCACGGACGTATTCCGGGTGCTTGGCGCGGCCGAAGACTGGTGTCTGTGTTCCCGGACTCGGTTGCTGTGTCGATCCACTCGCCTTGCTGAGCACCTGATTAATGCGCCCTGCGATCTTTTCTCCGTAGGTCGGATCATTGAATGACCAGCCAAGCCAGCGACCTTGGGCGTCCTTACGGACCTGTCCCAAACCTCGTAGGGTTTGCGCGGTATAGTCAGCTTCGTTCGGGGCATCGAACCGCTTGTCGGCAGTCCGAATGTCAACTCCCAATCCAGCAGCATCCCATCGAGCCTCGGCTCTCCGGTAATCCACATAGGCAAGGAGGTGAGCCACCTGTCCAAGGGCGGCACCGTGACCGTTGAGGAAATCTTGACTGGCTGCATCTTGTTTCTTGTCCCCGGTAATACCAATACCCGCTGGGTTGCGACGGTTCTTCCACCAGTCGCTGGTAAACCAGTCGGTCTCAAGAATGGCCTGACCTAATGCAAGGTCGGGGTTGAGTTGGAATGTGGGAGCGGTGCTATAGAGGGAGTCCACGTATCCGTCGATCTGAGGATCGTCTGGTACTCCTGATTTCTTCAGCGCAGTCTTGGCTTGAATAGCTGACATCTGCGCCGTGCCGGTGAGGGACGCTGTGTCCGAATAGCTTGTGAATGCCAACAGGCGGCTCCTTGGTTTGTCGGCTGGGAGGGGACACTCATCACTTCATCCCCTCCCGCCTAGTTGCGGACCTAGCTGAAAGGTCGATCGAAGCCTATCACAACTCCATGCGTTGGGTCTGGAAGAAGGTGGGTTGCTCGCCGACCTTATCACCAGATTGTGATATCGCACCGATGTTTCGGTAAGTTGAGTTGTATCGGTTGAACTCCATGTAGGCGGTTCCCTCGACACCGATCTCCTTGTACCGCACCTTCTGCACGTCGATCTCGACTGGGTTGCGCGGCTCCACCATGTCACGCCACACACAGATGATGCCGTCCGCTTGGTTGTACCAATGCGCCGACCCGGCCATGTCGTACGGTCGGGGCTTGATGTAGTTCCCATCCGACCGGCGCAGCAGCTTGGTTGGGTGGTTGACAATAAAGACAGCGCACTCGTGGTTCCTGCCCCAGTTGATCAGCTTGGAAAGTTCCTGCCCAATCCACTTGGTTTCAGAGATACGATCGTTGTCCTGCACCATCTTCGCCCAGTTATCGAGCAACAGAATCTTGGTGCGGTTGCGGTAGACCTCGACGGATGCCAGCTCAAGCAGGCTGTCTACGGTGAATTCCTCTGGCATGAGGATGCTCAGGTGGTTGTCCACCCAGCGTGCGTACTCCGGCAACTCAAGCTCGCTGATGCGGCCGTCGCCGTAGAAGAAGTTGCCGCCGCTGTACTTCTCGACCCATTTCACCATGTAGCGTTCGGGCGGAAAATATTCCGGACTGAACACAGCGGCGTGGTAGTTGTACTTGCGGCAGAGATTGACGATCAGGTTGTCTACGAACTCTGACTTGCCTGATCCAGGGACGCCGTAGAACAGGGTGGTCTGTCCTTCGGCGAAGGTCCAGAGAGCGTCAAGGTAAGGCCAGCCCGTTGGCTTGACACGCTCCACGCCAAGCCCGTGATACAGCCGTTCGAGGTCACGGTAAATCGTTTTTGGCTGGATGATACCTTCGACGGGATAGCGCTCGGCTCCGATGAGACAAGCATTGAGCATGTCTTTGCCATGTGACTCAAGGGTTTCGTTGGCATCCTTGGCTCCGTCCGGGTAGCCGATGCGCCAGCACCGGTGCTTCCCGATCATGCTGGCCAGCACCTTCTCGATGTTGATGCCAGCCGTGTCGTTGTCGGTGGCGAGAATGATCTCGACCTTGGGCGACTTGATCAGTGGCTCGGCGTTGGTCGCCCAGTCAAAGTTCTGATTCGCCCCGTTCGGCATGGAGATTGCGAGCCACCCCGCCTCGATGCAGGAGAGCGCATCTACCTCGCCCTCGGTAATCACCAACTGCATCGTCTCGTCATCGCCCAGCTCGTCCAGTTTCTGAACGGCTTGGTCGTACCCGAAGGGAATCAAGATTGATCCGCCCTCGACATTGAATCCTTTCTTCTCGCCATCTGACCAGCGGCGCTTGGTATTAACTACCTCGCCACGGAAGGTGTACTCGAAGATCGGTTGGTCGTCGTTGGTAAACGTCACGCCGTAATCCAGCAGGACGCTGGCGCTGATCCCCCGCCACGATTTGATGGCCTGTTCGCCCCACTCGCCCTTGTCTTCAGGGAGCGGGACCGGAACCTTGGGTGCAATCTTCTCGAAGAAGAAGGGATTCGATGTTCCCCGTTCGTTGGCGCCACCGGACCAGCCGCAGCCAGAGTAGTGACAATTCCAAACCCGGTTCGTCATGTGGATGCTGAGCGCGTTCTTGCGTCGGCATCGTGGGCATCGTGCCTTGATGTTCCCTCGTCGGGTCAGGGCACCGGGTGGCAGGAGATCGTGTGTGATTCCCGCCTGTTCAAGCCAGTCCATTGATTCTCCTCGCGCGCGTGCGCGTTATATACATACTC